>ERZ857882.52-NODE-52-length-118373-cov-23.968593_pt1 | contig 118373 bp, 100 predicted proteins | sample MGYA00519697_ERZ857882 | MGnify/ENA primary metagenome ERZ857882 (study PRJEB31778, sample SAMEA3449373) | human gut metagenome | biome: human gut; feature: human-associated habitat; material: faeces | place: United Kingdom | collected 2010/2012 ...
GTGTTGGCGTGCCGAGAAGTCTACTAAAACCAACCCATTTGTCAATATATTTTGACTTATTTTTTCACACTTCCTGTCAACATTTTCATAATACACTGATTATGAATGAAATAATTTTTCGATTTTTTTGAACGTTTTTTCAATTGACCTACGTGCAAGCTGACAAAATGACTGCCGGGGGTGAATTTGACATCTCTTCAAAAGCCCGTGGCATGAACATTCACCCTCCGTTTCTTGTCTAATCGCGCATGAAGCATCAGGAAATCCACTTGCCAACGCCCGACCCGGAGCATCCCTATGCCGGGGACGGACGTTACCGTTTTCCGGATATCAACGGTATGAATCTGCTGGGAGACAATGTTTCCCTGCCTCCCATCATGCCCAAGAGCTTTCATATCATGCTCACCGTCTTTCATCCGGAGGCGCTGTACAGCATGAAAACATGGCTTCCCTTCTGCGAAGACCTGCACAAGCAGTACAAGCACACGCCCACTCCGGTGGAATACAGGATTTTGCTGGTTCTCCAGCCTCCTCCCATAGAAGGGGACGTTCCGGCCTTCACCCAGGCCCTGGGCGATATTCCCGATTTTTACATGAAGACCAATTCCCTGATTTCCTATTACGACCAGGCTTTTGTCCGCAGAAGGCTTTCCCTCCACAAAAAGGCGGAAACGGCCATCGTCCTGCTGGACGGCAACGGCAATATCATCTGGAAAGACGACGGGACGTTCAATCCCACCCGTGCCGAACATTTGCAGGTGATTCTGGACACGCTTTCCCCGCTGGCGCCAAAGACAAAAACGCATTAGGGAACGGAAGTTCCTCTTCCTGCGTTCCGGCTCTCCGTCCCTGAACGGCGCGGATCGCGCCATTTACCGGCGTTCCGCACGGGAAGTTTGCGCCGCCGTTCATTCCTTTGCAGACCATTCCGGAAGAACCTGCCAGGATTTTGGGGAACCCGGAAGAGGTGTCTTCTTCGTTTCATCTTCACTTTCCGTTTGTGCTTCCATCCGGAATGCTCCATACTGGCCGCATGCCTACCATTTCGCTAGCTCTTGGAGAGCGTTCTTATGATATTCATGTGGAAAACGGCGCTCTGGACCGCGTAGGGGAGTTTGCCTACCGTGCGGGGCTGGACGGCAAAATAGCGATTGTCACGGACACGAACGTGGCCCCTCTGTACGCGGAGCGCGTGAGGAAATCCCTGGAAAGCGCGGGCTTCATGCCCAGCCTGCACGTCGTGGATGCGGGAGAAGCGTCCAAAAGCATGCAGCAGGCGGAAGAGTTGTGTTCCGAACTGGTGCGGGCAGGCATTGACCGTACCGGCTGCATAGCCGCACTGGGCGGGGGCGTAGTCGGGGACCTGGCCGGATTCGTGGCCGCCATTCATTACCGGGGCATTCCTTTCATGCAGATTCCCACGACGATCGTCGCGCAGGTGGACAGTTCCGTGGGCGGCAAAACCGCCGTCAACATTCCGGAAGGCAAGAATCTGGTCGGGGCCTTTCACCAGCCGTCCGTCGTCGTTATTGATCCCACCACCCTGGTGACGCTGGACCGCCGCACCCTGGCGGAAGGACTGGCGGAAGCCGTGAAGCATGCCGCCATCAGGGACGCCTCCATGCTCCATGACCTGAAACGCCTGGGACCGGAGCTTTCCATCGGTTTTTCCCTGGATACCATTGCCAGGCTGCCGGACCTGATTGCGCGGAATGTGGCCATCAAGGCCCGCATCGTGGAACATGACGAACTGGAAACCCAGGGCATCCGCGCCCTGCTCAACTTCGGCCATACGATAGGCCACGGCATTGAGGCGGCCGTTCCCTACGGAACCATCCTGCACGGGGAAGCCGTCGCGCTGGGCATGCGTGCGGCCCTGTTCCTGAGCGAGCGGAAAGCGGGACTAAGCGCGTCGGACGCCAAGAAAATACTCTCCGCCCTTCAGGCGCTGGACCTGCCCCTGACCCTTCCGGAAGGAATGGATACGGAACTGGTGCTCGACAAAACAGCCTCCGACAAGAAATTCCGTGCCGGTGCCATCCGCTTCGTCCTGCTCACGGAGGCGGGGGAAGCCGGCATTTCCAAAAGAATCACGCGGGAAGACATGGCGGAAGCCATTGAAGAACTACGCCGCCCCCTGGCCTGATGAGTTCTCTCTCCGCTGTCGGACGGCGGCATATCAGCACTTTTCCGGTATTCCGGCGCGACCTGCCCATGAAAAGGGGAAAGGCGTTTTCCACTGCGTCTCTCCCCTGCCCCTGAAATACCTTTACCCTTTTGTCAGGGGTCTCTCCCCCCTATTTTCCCGGTTCGTCCGGAGTGGGTTCAAAGCCGTCCACATCCAGCGGAACGCTGCCCGTATATTCCCCGGTATCAAACTTGATCGTCTTCAGCGCGTCTTCCAGATCCAAAGAGCCGTAGCATTCCCGGCTGGCAAAGCGGAGCATTTCATTCATGATGCTTACGCTTTCCTCATGCGGCATATCCTTGGGCAACCTAGCGGCCAATTCCCTGATCTTTCCGGCATTGGCATTCGCCGTCGCCTGGTCCTTGACCACCAGCATCACCGCCAGCATTTCCTCGCCGGGCGTCCTGGGAACGGCTTGTTCCTGGGAGGAGGCTTCAGGGGCCTGTTCCTGTTTTTTACCGCCGTCGCAGGAGACAAGGGAGAGCGCCGCCAGAAATAATGCAGAAGGAATGAGAAGCTGTTTCATAGACTATTCTTGATGGAGAAGCCGGAGGCCTCATTGGAATCCATCATGGGCAAAGCGGATTCAGGAGTCAAACCAGTTTTTCATGTCCCCGGAATGTTTTTTAGACAAAATTTCCCGCCATGCGCGCTTAGCCTGATGAACGGGAGAGTTTCCCGTTCAACCCAATAGCCAGAATAGTGCATTCATTGGTTTCCTGTAGTAGACGCAATTTCCGCCGGCGGAGGTTGCGTCTACTTTTTGCGTCACCGTTTGAATACAGCGTTTGATTCCGTCAAACGTCTCCGTATAATCTGATTGAGATGGGCGCCCCGATCTGGAACAGACGCAATTTTCTGAAGACTGCCGCAGGAACCGCAGGATTCCTGATGGCCGCGCCGTATGTAAACGCCGCCGAATCTTTCACAGACGCCAGGCCCCTGAAAGTGGGGCTGGTGGGCTGCGGCGGCCGTGGGCTGGGAGCCATGAAAAACGCGCTGGACGCCGATCCGGGCACGGTGGTATGGGCCCTGGCGGACGTATTCGAGGAACGGACCGGCTTCGGCGCCAGCCTGCTCACGGAACAATACGGTCCCCGCATGCAGGCGGACAAGAGCCGCATGTTCCACGGCCTGGACGGCTACAGGAAACTTCTCCAGACGGACATTGACGTGGTCCTCCTCTGCACCCCTCCCGCCTTCCGTCCGGAACACTTGGTTGCGGCTATTGACGCCAACAAGCACATTTATGCGGAAAAACCCGTAGCCGTGGACGTACCCGGCGTACTTTCCGTGCTGGAATCCGCCCGCCTCGCCAAACTTAAAAACCTGGTCATTCTGGACGGCTTCTGCTGGCGTTACGACAAGGCGAACGAGGAAGCCCACCGCAAGCTGGCCTCCGGAGAACTCGGCAGGGTGCTTTCCTTTGACGGATTGTATTACACCACTCCCCCCAAGTCCCCGCTGGCGCTGGATTCCCGCCCCGCCACCGACACGGACGTGGCCTGGGCTCTCCGCAACTGGACCGCCTGGAACTGGCTGAGCGGCGGCCAGTTCGTAGAGCAGATCGTCCACACCATCGACGGCATGGTCTGGTCCATGAACGAACAGCTCCCGCTGGCCGCCTTCGGCTCCGGGGGCCGCGCCCAGCGCCGTGACGACGGCGACGTCTGGGACCATTACGACGTTTACTTCGAATACGACCACAACGTGACAGGCCACATTTCATGCCGGCAGTGGGTCGGCTGCCACGGGGAAATCACGGACCGGACGGTCTGTGAAAAGGGTATGCTGGTCACGCCTTACCGCCCGCACATCCAGGCGGACAAGCGCTGGCGCTTCCGTGGAGAACGGGGCAACATGTACGCGGACACCCACGTGGCCTTTTACCGCTTTCTGCGTTCCGGCACCTGGACGCAGACACTGGAAAGCGCGGCCAATAAAACGCTGGTGGCCATCCTGGGGCGGGAAGCGGCCCACACCGGGCAGCGCATCACCTGGGAACAGATCAAAAAGAACACCACCAGGCTGGTGCCGGAAGATCTGACGATGGACACGCAACTGCCGCCCGCCCGCATTCCGCGTCCGGGAAGAACGGCCTGACCCCCGCTGCCCCCTCTCTCTACGCACCATGGCCAACATCTTTCCACCCAATGCCAACAGGCGGTTTTACGGCATCATCGCACTGGGCATGCTCGTTCTCGCCCTGATTCTGGGAGGGGTGTATTATCTCAACTTCTACGTGAAGGAGCACGCCCCCGTGCAGCCCGTGCGCTTCTCCCACAAACTGCATGCCGGGGACCTGAAGATGGGGTGCACGTCCTGCCATGCCGCCGCCCTGCGCTCCCCGCGGGCCGGAATTCCTGACACCAAATCCTGCCTGGGCTGCCACCAGCATATCCTGCCGAACAGCCCGCTCATCGCTCCCCTGCGAGTGGCGGCTGATCCGCAATTCCCCGGCTATACGGGGGAACCGGTACGCTGGGTCATGGTCAACCGCCTTTCCGGCCACGCCTATTTCAACCACATGGCCCACCTGAACCGCGGCATCGGCTGCACATCCTGCCATGAGGATGCGGCAGGAATGGAAGTGATGAAGGCGCCCCGCGACGCCCGCATGCGCTGGTGCCTGGACTGCCACCGCAACCCCGTTCCCCACCTGCGCCCGCTGGAGGAAGCGGCCAGTTCCCACTATTCCGCCGCGGACTACCTCCGCACCCACTCCGTCCATGACGAGGAAGGCCGCCGCATCAGTACGCAGCACCAGCTTGGCGAATACCTGAAACGGCAATGGAAAATCCAGCCAAAAACGGACTGCTCCACATGCCATCATTGACCGCCATATCCGGGAGACCACCCGGAAACATGACTTTCCAGTCACGTACCCTTCCATCTCCGCGATGGCGGAACACCGCACCGTTCCTGTATCATGGACTCATGGAACTATCCCTGGACATCATTTACGACAGCGAACCGGAACAGGCGGCGGCGCATGTTCTGGCGTATTTCCGGCAGGAATTCGCCAAGCCCTTTCCCCCGCCCAAACCCCTTTCACGCGAGGAAAAAGCCCTGATTGAACAAATTGACGCCGCCTTTGACGGCGTCACGCTGGAAGATGGCATCGGGCTAATGACCACACAGCTCCTGGACATGTACGCTCCCAAAGAAGTATGTGCTGCTGTCGCCCCCTCTGAAGAACGGAGCGACTGGCGCCGCATCACACCCGCCATGGCCCGGACATGCTGGGACGCACTGAATTTTACCGATCCCAGAGGATACCGCTTTCTTCTGCCCGCATGGCTGACGCTGGACCTCCGCGGCCAGCTCGGAGATTTTGATGCTCTGGACTACCTGCCCCTGGTTCCGGAAAACTGCGGCATTTACGAATCCCAGGCCGTCCTGCTGAATGACCGGCAGCTTGAGGCCGTGATCAACTTCATCGAATACCGCCAGCGAGAGGATTGCAGCCCCTGAACTTTCCCTTCATAACTCCGAACGACGAAAACAGGCGGCATTCACCGCTTGATTTCATCCCCCGGATTTCCTAAAAAAAGCCGTTCCCATTCATCAATCATTCACGCCTACCCCAACTTGACTCCGCAACCGCCATTCCCCCGGAACGATATTCCGCATGACCATCCCGCCTTTCTTCCGGAAGAAGAACGGGAAATGTCCCGCCGTTCCTTCATGAAATGGATGGGGGCCGGAGTGGCCCTGATGGGCCTGGCGCTGCCCGCCTGTCGCCGCGTGGAAAAATACCTGGTACCCTACAACGAAGGACCGGAATGGTCCGTCCCCGGCGTGGAAACGGCCTACGCCACCTGCCTGTCCCGGGGAGGAAGCGCCCAACCCGTACTGGCGGCATGTTATGAAGGCAGGCCCGTCAAGCTGCTGCCCTCCCTGCAATACCCGGAAGGGCCCGGGCTGACGGCCTCAGTGCAGGCCTCCATTCTGGACCTTTACGATCCCGGACGCAGCAGGCACGTTCTCTTCAACGGCAAGCAGGCGCCGGAAGATGAATTCCGTGGGGCTTTTTCCTCGTGGTCACGCAATTTGAAGGACGGCGGCCGCATCGGCATCCTTCTGCCTCCCTCGGACTCCCCGCTGCTGCACTCCATGCTGGAGGAAATCAGGAGGAAGAACCCCCATGTCCGCACATACGCGTATTCCCCCGTTCCCACTCCCGGCGCCGCCATGCAGACGGCTCTGCCGGACGGCATCCGCTTCCGCGTCCGCTTCGCGCGCGCCAGACGCATCCTGGCCCTGGACTGCGATTTCCTGCATGAAAACCCGTACGGCAATACGCGGGAATTCATCGCGGCCCGTTCTCCGGAAGGGCTGAATTACAAGGAGGGCAACCAGGACCGCACGCGCCTGTACGCCGTGGAAGGCCGCGTTTCCCTCACGGGAGCCTATGCCGACCACCGCCTTCCCGTATCTCCGGCACGCCTGGAATTCTTCCTAGAAGAACTGCATTTCCATATCCGTAAAAAAACATCCTCTTCCTTCGTTCTGCGAGAATCCCGCCTGCCCGCCTTTCCCCTGACCAGCAGGGAACGGGAATGGATTGAACAGTGCGCGGAGGATCTGTGCAGCCATCCGGGGGAAAGCCTGGTCCTGCTGGGAGAATCCCGCCCGGAGCTGGCTCCCCGTGTCTGGGAAATCAATCAAATACTCGGGGCCATCGGCCCGTGCATCCAGCTTCTGGATGCCCCCGGCCCAGCCCCGCGCGGCACCTTGGACGATTTCATCCGGGACATTGAACGGAAAAAGGTGGACATAGCCTTTCTGCTGGATGCAGGAAACCCCGTGCTGGATGCGGAACAAGGAGCCGCGCTGGCCGCCGCGCTGGCCCAGACGGAAAGCATCCACCTGGGCATGTACGAAGACGAGACTTCACGCGTCTGCCGCTGGCACCTGCCAGGAGCCCATCCTCTGGAATCCTGGGGAGTGGAACGGGACTGCCGCGGAAGGTACTGCTACCGCCAGCCCGTCATGCTTCCCCTGTACGGAGGCATATCCGCGGAAGAAGTCCTCTCCGGGCTGCTTTCCACCAAGGGCCAGCTCATCACGGCTGACAACTCGCCCGCTCACCTCTCCCCCGTTTATCACCGCGCGCGCAAGTGCTTTGAACGCGCCGTCAACCCGGAAAACAAGACCGCCGCATGGACGCAGGCCCTCCAGCGCGGCTATTCGGAAGAGACCGCCTATGCCCCCCTGTCGCCGCAGGAGGAGACGCGCCAGGCTGAAGCCCTGGCAAAAGCCTCTTGTTCAGCCTCTCCGGCCTATGGATATTTTCTTTTGAAAAAGGACATGCTGGAGCTGCAATTCCTTCCGGACTACTGCATCGGAGACGGCCGCTGGAAGCGTAACGCCTGGATGCAGGAATGCCCGGACCCTGTCACGGGCGTGAGCTGGACGGCCTCCGCCCAAGTATCCCCCGCTACCTTCCGCAAATTGGGCGGCAGGGACTCCACCCCGGCCCTCTGCGTCCTTGACACTCCCGCCGGACGGACGGAAGCTATCCTGTGCCCCATTCCCGGCGTGGCGGACAACCTGATCGTCTTCCCTCTGGGATACGGCGGCATCAACCCTGCGGCGGAGGGGCAGGAACATTCCAACGGATACGCTTTGAAAAACCGCACGGGGCATTCCCTGAAATCGGACTCCGGGGTCTTCGAGTTTCAGGAAATCCCAGCTTCCGGGGAACAAAAGGAACAGCTCCCCCCCGCCAAACCTGAAAACAAAAAAACCGTACTTGAAGAGACAATAACTTTTCACGGTTACGGCATTTCACTGACGCAAATAACGCTGCATCCCCTTCCGGAGCGGACGGAAGCCATCCAAAGCCCGGTGGTTCAGCCCTCCCCGTTCACGAAGCTTTCCGGAAAAACATCCCTCCCCTTTGCTTCCCCACGCGCAGACACCGTCTATCAATGGAAAATGGCCATTGACACGTCACGCTGCATCGGCTGCAACGCGTGCCTGGTGGCCTGCCGGGCGGAAAACAACATACCCGTGGTCGGACGCGACCAAATGGCGAAAGGGCGCGCCCTGGACTGGATACGCATCGACAAGTACTTCACGAACACGGGAGCCATGACCGCCATACCCGTGGCCTGCCAGCAATGCGGCAGGGCTCCGTGCGAATCCGTCTGCCCGGTCAACGCCACCGTCCACACCACGGAAGGGCTCAACGCCATGGTGTACGCCCGGTGCTGGGGAACGCGGTACTGCGCCACCAACTGCCCGTACAAGGCGCGCCGCTTCAACTTCTTTGACTACGCCAGGGCATCGGAACAAGCCACGCACCTCCAGCGCAACCCGAATGTGACGGTCCGCTCCCGCGGCGTCATGGAAAAATGCACCTATTGCGTCCAGATGGTGGAGCGCGCCAAAATCCGGCACAAATCCCGTTTGATGAAGAAACATCCCGGGGAGCCCTCCACCTCCATCCGCATCACGGACAAGGATCTGCTCCTGCCGGACGGCGCGGCGCAAACCGCCTGCCAGCTTGCATGCCCAATGGGCGCCATCACCTTCGGCAACATACTTGATCCATGCTCCGCAATTTCCCGCGCCAAATCCCTGCCGCGCCACAGGAACCTTCTCCCCGCAATGGACACGGAACCTGGCACGGGATATCTGGCCCCGGCAAGAAACCCCAACCCTCAAATGGGAAAATGACCTGTTTGTGTCCTCAGCAAACTACTGACGTTTTTCTCTATTTCTTTTTATCAAGAACAGAAAAGGCAATGGCATCACCATCTGTTTTCGCGACATTTCCTTCCACATAAAAAACGATAAGTTCAAAAGAAATCATGATCCATTTTTTCCCCTCAGGAAGAGGAAACGGTGCAATATGTAACACATCGGGATAAATCGGCAATGGAGCTTCCCCTTTAGGTGGCTGTATACCTGCCACAGGCAAAGAAAATTTCCATTCATAAGTTCCCATCGGCTGTCCCTCCTCATTGATATCCGGATTAATCTCCCCTTTTGAGAAACAAATCATCGTTTCTCCATTCCAGCTTTCATCAAAATTTGCCGGATCGTTGATATCATTGAGCTTGACCTCCGGGAACATTTGCAAATGTAATTGCTGCTCCGCCCTTGTAGGAGACATGATGCCGAATAATGCACAACAAACGGCTAAAAATACAATTTTATTCATAGATCTTAATTATTTTTATTGATTCTGTTTTTCCAGAAAATCATGCATGGCCTGAATTTCTGCTTCTGATTTCTTTCCAGGAAGATATTCTTTCCAATCAATTCCCAGCCTCTTCATTAATCTCGTTTCTTTCACGGAAAAAGGAATAGTCCGTGGAGCGTAGGGGGACCAGTTCCGAGACTGATAGAGCGGATATTTATCCTGCAGCGCAAACCATGACTTCTTCATGATGTCCTCAAATTCTTCCGCGTCCCGGACATCCGCTATTTTCAAATCCCAGCGCAAATTGTAAAGGAGACTTTCATGAAGCGTTTCTTCCTTCTCTGCATGCCTGAACAGGGAAAGCATTAATTGATGAAAGTTCGGAATCATAGCTGCGTCATTGCAGCGTTGGTAAGCTTCGGATAATTCACGGTACAGGATGTTGATTTCCGAATCCTCCAACACACGTTTTTGAGGATAGATGCCGGCATACTCTATCAATCCTTTCGTACAAACTGGATGATAACTCTTTGCCTTAATAACGGGACTAATAAAAATGCCGTTCCAAATAGTGTTGAAGGAGCCGTTGCGTACAACCCTTACATAGTAGGCCTTCCCTCCTTCCATGATGAAATTCTTGTAGACTCCGTGCCTCGTAAAATAGTTTACCCTGGCACGGGCCAAAACTTTTTTCGATACCATATCCAGCATCTCCTTTTCCGGCAGTAAATAATGCCAGGCGGAAAACACCTGCTGATTCAAATTCCTTGGAATGGAACTTTGGCGAACTTCAATCAGAAAATCTCTTTTAGCCGTCGCCTTTTGATGCCCATTGGGATTATAAAAATACAAGGACACCAAAAACCTTCCTTCCGGCAAAACAATTTTGGCCCAAATATCAGGCCCATCAAAAGAAGAAGGATAAACCTCTCCATGATCATCCCATTCCGCTTCAATCCGATTACAAATTTCCGGACAAAAAAGCACGTTCTTTTTCTCCGGAACTCCCGCCCAATGACACCATCTTCTCAAACTATCCTTAGGATAACGGTGATATCCCATCGCTCCTCTTACAGAAATGAAGACACCAGGATTATACACTACATCGCTGGGGGAATTGATAGCGCACAAATAGGCATAGGACTGTCCATACCGTTCACACCAATTCCCAAGCGTAGACCAATCCTCCCCTTGATAGACGCAACTCTGTGAAGACTTTTCAACAGCTTTGCAGCTCTCCAAGCCCTGTTTGATCTTTTGAAGAGAAACGATTTTTTCTTCCCCGGGAAACGCTGAATCATGAAGTTCCGCTACCGGCAGCTTCTTCCATGTTTCCGCGCCTTTTTCCAGGCACACAATACCGCCGCCATAAGTTCCTCCCAGCACTGTCCCATCTGCAAGTTCAGCAATCGCCGTAACATAGGAACAGGGTATGGGATGATTCCTGCCTCCGTCATAGCATTTTAGGACTTTGTTTGTCTTTGGATCCAGTAGAGCGGCCCCTTTTTCCCGGAACCCTACCCATAAACCGTGCTTCGTTTCTGCAAGAGTGGTCACGTAATCTTCACTGAGCAATGCATTAGCGGGAAATTTCTTTTTACCCTCTTTCGTCCTGGCCTTGTACACTCCCCTGTTTTTATCCTGATAATCCCTACCTCTTAAATAGGTCCATTTCCCCGTCACCGACCGGAAGGCGAGGCCATTACAGGTTCCTACAATGATGGAGCCATTCTTGAGGGACAAAATGGCATTGCACAAATTGGAAGGCAATCCCTCTCCGGAAGAATTTTCCGGTTGCCGGATATATTGATTCCTGTCCCAATACCAGGGAGCCTGATGATGCGTCCACTGGAACTTTCCCTCCTTTCGGGTTCTCATGCCCACGCCTCCACAGGAATAAGCCAGCCACAGTCTTCCCCTGGCGTCAAACTCCAGCGACTGCACCTGATCGGAATACAAACCATTGCTGCGGTTCAGGCAGTCCCACCTTCCCTCCCGCGAATCGTAAACCGCTACTCCGCCGGAAGTAGCTACAGCCACTTCCCCGGTTACGGGTGATACGGCTATGTCCACGACGCGATCGCCCGGCAACGCATTTTTCCGGTCATATATTTTCCATTCCTTTCCATTGAAGACGGCGACGCCTCCATTATCCGTCCCGACCCATATACATCCCTTTAAATCCTGAGCTACGCATCTGAAATCTTCCATTTGAGGAAACCCCGGAAAATAATCCATGCGCAACCATCTGCCATGACCTCCGGGCATCCCGGATTCCGGTTCCAGCCTGTAAACACAGGCTCCCTCTCCCACCACCCATAAGGAACCATCCTTCGCCGCCAGAACATCCGTTACAAATTTGACAGGACACGAAGGAAATAAAGAAGAAAGTTCTTCCCCTTGTGGTTCTTCCTTTCCGGAAACCGTTTCAAAGGCTCCAAGACAGAGGAGGAAAATTAAATAAAATCTTGTTAAAACCTTAATGATTCCATAGTTCATAAGAAATTATCAATTATTTCTAATCATTAGAATAATTCCATGAAAAGTCAATATGATTTAAAAACTTCTATCTCCGCCTGTACACAATAAAGCCGCTCCCCCACATGGAAGAAGCGGCCTTACAGTTGAAGGTCTTTAAAATCTGATTATTTAGTCTTCCACAATTTGCTCAACGGTCGTAATGGTTTCTACCACTTCAATGTTGGCGGCAGCGGCAAAGTTGTTCACCGCCTTGAGCAGGGCGGGCGTCATGAGCTTGTCCTTCTGAATGCGTTGGCAATTTTCCAGCAGGTCCACGATGGTATCCTGGACATCTCCATTAAGTTTGGTAATCCGGATAGCCTGTTGGGAAGTGAGCTTCACATTTTCCATGGACTTGTCCAATTGCTTGGCCTTCTGAGTCAGAGCATCGAGCTGCTTGATGGCGATAGCGACCGCCGTATTGTCCTTCACGTCGTCCAGAACCTTGTTGGCGGACGAAATCAGGTCGACATTCTGCTTAGCCAGCTCTACGGGATCGACCGCATTCTGGGCCATGGCGGAGGCGGAGCATACGATCGCCACCACGGGGAGTATTTGATACGTTTGAATCATTGTTTTATCGGTTGTTCGGGTTAAAAGAAGAGGTGTTCCTCTTTGCATCTTTAGATTCATTCCAATACACAAACCGTTGCAAAACGTATTTGTCATACACTCCTTACCAACTGGCGGCAAAAGGATTGCAGATGATAATATTAATTGGCGACCCGCTTCATTTCACCGCTTTCTAACAAAAAGCGGAGGGGGCGGTATTTGGCGGATTTCAAGTCCGGGTCTTCCGTCAGAATAGCTTCCGCCAGCTCCCTGCCGCGGTGGATCAGCCGGGCGTCCAAAAGCCATTCCTCAAACCGCACTCCCTTCAGACCGCTCTGGGAAGTTCCCAGCACGTCTCCCGGCCCCCGGAGTTTCAAATCCTGCTCCGCCAGGTCAAACCCGTTGGACGTGGTTTCCACAATGTGCAGCTTTTCCCACTGTTCATCTCCGGGCTGGGCTTCCGTCATCAGAATACAGTAGGACTTGTGCGCTCCGCGGCCAATGCGCCCGCGGAGCTGGTGAAGCTGGGAGAGGCCGAAATTTTCGGCATTATTGATAATCATCACCGTAGCGTTAGGCACGTCCACGCCCACCTCCACCACCGTGGTGGAAACCAGCACGCTGGTCCGGTTATTCCGGAAATCCTTCATGACGGCCTCCTTCTCCTCCGCAGGCATCCTGCCGTGCAGCAGCCCCACATCCACATGGGGCAAGAGAGCCTTCCATTCGTCCAGCTCCTTCGTCACGGCCTTTCCCTTCCGGGACTCCTCCCCGTCAATCAACGGAGAAACCACGTAAATCTGCCTGCCTTCCTCCAGCTGATCCCTGACGAATTTGACCACCTTCTCCCTGTCCTTTGCGGTGCGGATGGCCGTCACTACCTTTCCCCGGCCCCCCGGCACGCCGTCCAGGATGGAAACGTCCAAATCCCCGTAAAAAGTCAGGGTCAGCGTCCGGGGAATGGGGGTGGCCGTCATCACCAGCACGTCCGGCCTTTCCTCCCGCGCAATCAGCTTTTCCCGCTGATTCACGCCGAACTTGTGCTGTTCGTCAATCACGACAAGACCCAGGCGTTCCGGCACGTTCTTCCCATAAAGCAGGGCGTGCGTTCCCACCACAATGCCGCCCTGACCGCCGAATGAAATGTGGGATTCCTCCTTCCTCTCCGCCGTCACCAGGGAAACGGGCACATCCAGCTTGTCCAGCATCTGCCTGAACTTCAGGTAATGCTGTTCCGCCAGAATCTGGGTGGGAGCCATCATCACGGCGGAATACCCGTGTTCCACGGCCAGAAGCATCGCGCACAGCGCCACAAGCGTCTTCCCGGACCCCACATCCCCCTGGAGCAGCCTGTTCATGGAACGGCGGGCCTTCATGTCCCGGTAAATCTCCCGCACGCAGCGCTTCTGGGCTTCCGTCAATTCAAAAGGCAGAGACGCCGCCAAATCCCGGACCAGGAGGCTGGAACTCGCAGTCTGCATGCCGGGAACCGCCTCCGCACGGCGGCGCCTGTAAGCCACGTTCAACTGCTGGGCCAGGCACTCTTCCAGCGCAAAGCGCCGCCTCGCCTTGTCCCGCGCTTCCGCGGAACCGGGAAAATGGAGGTCGCGCAGCGCCGTCTTGCACGGAACGCCGGGCACAAATTCATAAATCTCAGGTTCCGGTTCCGGAGACAACTGTTCCAACGCCTCCCAGACGATCTCCCGCAGCCTGCGCACGGGAATGCCCATCCTGCCGCTGTACACGGGCACGATGCGGTTCAGGTGGATGGAATTGTCCTCCCCCTCCCGGATCAACTCGAAATCCGGATGAACCATGCTCAACTTCTTCCCGTAGGGCTTCATGCGCCCGTACACAATCATCTCCTGACCAGCGCACAGCATCCGGGCAATCCCCGGCATGCTGAACCACAGGCAGGAAAAACGGGCATTCCCCAGGGACTGTTCATCCTCCAGAACGGCTTCCACGTACCTGCCGCGCCCCTTGCCGCCCTTCCCTCCCCAGCCTTTCCAGCCTACGTCCACCACCCGGCCGCGGAGGCAGACGGGCGCGCCGGAGGACAGGGAATCATAACGGTCGAACATCCGGCGGTCCTCATACCTGCGGGGCAGCATGAACAGCAGGTCCCGTACAGCGGCCATTCCGGCCGCCTGCATCGCCGCCAGTTCCTTGGGACGGATGAAGGAGCAGGTCTCCAGAGGGGATGTCAGAAGCAAATTTCCGGCCATTGTTCCAGGCGCTTTCCTCACAACTCATGCACCAGGCGGCCCGCATTAATGCGCCGCCGGAGCGGGCTTCGTTTCCAGGCAGCGCCTGTAATAATCCACGCGGGACACAAACCAGCTCCATTTATACCCGGGCCTGCCATTGGTCAGCAGGGGGGCGGGACAATTCTTGCCCGTCCAGTAATAATGGGGCACCACATTGCGGAGGGGAATATTGTACTGCTTCATCAGCACCGCCGTCAGCTTGGCGGAACGGTTCCAGGTCACGATGGGATTGTGGGACCGGACCTCCCCCATCTCAATGCCGATGGAATACATGTCACCCGGGCCGCCGCGGTCCGCGTGCCGCCCCGTTTCATTCAGGGGAATGTGCTGGATGGCGTGGTACTGGTCCACGGTAAAATGCCAGTTCAGGGAGCCCATTGCCCCCCTTTTCAGGGCACGGGAATGGGCGGCTGCGTCCCCGGTGGGATTGGCCGTGCTGTGGATGGTGATGAAGCGCGGCTTCATGGAACGGGCCGCGCGGCGCGCGCGCGAGCGCGGGGACATGAAATCCCGTTCAATGCGCACTTCCCCAGCCATCTGGGACATGGTGCGCGGCACGGGGGGAGCATTACTGATCCTGAAGCTGATGGCGGGAGGCCGGGAAGTATCCGAACACGCCGCAAACAGAGCGGGAAGCACCAGAAACGCCGCTTTTGCCATCAACTTTCTAACATTCATGATTCTTCCCTAGACTATCCGGTGCAAGCTGGCAAGCAGATTTCCAGTCAAAACAGGCTTTTTATCTTCCGCAGGACGCACAAACGCGAAAAAGGCGCCGGATGGAATCCCCGGTCTCCCACTCCCCCTTCCAAATGCAGACAACACATTCCCCTGCACCGGGTTTGCCTTCCTGGAGAAACAAAACCGTCGCGTAAAAAGCCGCACGGGAGACTTGCCAACAGCCATTTCCGTGCATACACTATTCTCACCATGAGTACCACTCACGAAGCAGCTAAGAAGTGGGTCGAAGAAATCGCCCAGCTTTGCCAACCCGACTCCATCTATTGGTGCAACGGCTCTCAGGAAGAAAATGATGAGCTTTGCAACATGATGGTAGAAAAGGGCACCTTTATCAAACTGAACCCCGAGAAGCGTCCCGGATGCTTCCTCGCCCGCTCCACTCCCTCGGACGTGGCCCGTGTGGAAGACCGCACGTTCATTTGCAGCGAAAAGGAAGAAGACGCCGGCCCGACCAACCACTGGGCGGACCCCGCTGAAATGAAGGCCAAGCTGAAGGGCCTTTTCCAGGGCTGCATGAAGGGCCGTACCATGTACGTCATCCCCTTCTGCATGGGTCCCCTGGACTCCCCGCTGGCCAAGATCGGCATTGAAATCACGGACTCCCCCTACGTCGTGGTCAACATGCGCATCATGACCAAGATGGGTGCGGAAGTTCTCAAGCGCCTGGAAGACGAAGTCAAGGGCGGCGGCAACCCGAAGCGCGACGGCTACGGAACCTTCGTTCCCTGCCTCCACACCGTGGGCGCTCCCCTCGCAGACGGCCAGATCGACGTGCCGTGGCCCTGCAATGAAGAAAAATACATCTGCCACTTCCCGGAAACGGAAGAAATCTGGTCCTTCGGCTCCGGTTACGGCGGCAATGCCCTGCTCGGCAAGAAGTGCCTGGCCCTGCGCATCGCCTCCGCCATCGCCCGCAAGAACAAGTGGATGGCTGAACACATGCTCCTCCTGGGCATTGAATCTCCGGACGGCACGAAGGCCTATGTGGGCGGCGCATTCCCGTCAGCCTGCGGCAAGACCAACCTGGCCATGCTCGTTCCCCCCGCCTCCTACCGTGAAGCCGGCTGGAAGACCTCCATCATCGGTGACGACATCGCCTGGATCTGGCCTCACGAAGACGGCACCTTCCACGCCATCAACCCGGAAAACGGCTACTTCGGCGTGGCTCCCGGCACGTCCTACAAGACGAACCCGATCGCCATGGACACCATCAAGGAAAACGTCATCTTCACCAACGTAGGCCTGACCGACGACGGCGACGTCTGGTGGGAAGGCATGGACGGCCCCGCTCCCGCCCACGCCATCGACTGGCAGGGCAATGACTGGACCCCGGACTGCGGCCGCAAGTGCGCTCACCCGAACGCACGCTTCACCGCTCCCGCCGCCCAGTGCCCGACGATCGACCCCGAATGGCAGAACCCGGAAGGCGTTTCCCTCTCCGCGATCCTGTTCGGCGGCCGCCGCGCCACCACCATGCCCCTCGTCTTCCAGTCCCGCGACTGGACGCACGGCGTATACGTCGGCGCTACGATGGGTTCCGAAATGACTGCCGCCGCCTTCGGCAACATCGGCCAGGTCCGCCGCGACCCGATGGCCATGCTTCCCTTCATCGGCTACAACGTGGGCGACTACTGGCAGCACTGGCTGGACATGGGCAAGACCGTTGCCAATCCTCCGCTGATCTTCAACGTGAACTGGTTCCGCAAGGACAAGGACGGCAACTTCATCTGGCCGGGCTTTGGCGACAACATGCGCGTCCTCGACTGGATCCTCCGCCGCGCCAAGGGCAAGGCGGAAGGCCAGAAGACCGTGCTGGGCGTCTCCCCGACCTATGCCGAACTGGACAAGACCGGTCTCGACTACAGCGAAGAACAGTTCAACGCCAACATGGCCCTCAACCCGAGCGAATGGCAGGCTGAACTGGAAAGCCAGACCGAACTGTTCGACAAGGTGGGCAAGAAGCTCCCGGCCGAACTGGAAGAACAGCGCCAAATCCTCATCAAGAGCTTCTCCTAAGCAGAGAAACTCTTGACTGAGCGTCAACTCAACAGCAGAGGCTGTCCCGTCTACGGGACAGCCTCTTTTTTATTCCCCTTCATCTTCTCAAAATGCACTTGGGGACCGCGGCAGGCACGCTCAGACGGCATGGTCAAAAATCTCTGCCAGTTATCGGCTTCCCATTAAAAGATGGCGGGTAGCCACGTCTTTCCATCTACAGGCGCGTGGCGAATGAAAGGCGTAAAGAGCTGCAATGAGATTCTATGAACAGAAAAAATAAAATCATTTTCCGCCTGAATATAATATTCAGCATTTTTTGGGTTTGCAGCTCTATGTGGACTTGAAACGTTATCTTTATTTAGGGTTTTTCTGAAAGAAAGAAATGGGGAAATAGGTATAGTAGGGAATAGGTTCAACCATGCGTTTCATGGGTTTTTATGGCCGCGGCACATGTTGAGGAGCCATTCCCGGTATGATGCCGCGCTCACTTATCAACCCCGGATTTATCTGGGACGGCTTGAGTAATGACGGATAACAATATAAATAGCCGGCGGCCTGCCCGCCAAAACGGAAATGTCCGGTATCTGAATACAACCTCCCGGAAAAAGAAAAAACCACGGTCAGCAGTTTAAGGCGCCTTTACGTCCTGAAAGAGCGCTGCCGGGCGCTCAAATGGAAAATTGCCCTGGAAGAAAGCCTGAATTAACTCAAAAAAGAAAGACACCAATTGATGAAACGGTTACCGCTATTGCTCTGCATCCTGCTGACGGGCCTTGTTACCCCCGTATTTGGCAAACTGGACGGCACTTACATGAATGAGGCCGGAATGACCCTGAAAACGCCCCATGCCGCATGGGATGAAAAAGGCGAGCTTCCCCATAAGAAAATACTTTTTATCATGCAGCAGACGGCCTCGCGCGAGATCATTGAGCTGGTCCAGCGCTTCCCGGGCTTTGAATATGAAGTGGTTCTCACAGCCAATGAACATAGCATCGGAGCGGATGATATTTACAGCAATCCGATTGCGGGGCTGAACACTGCCGACAAACGCCAGGAACTGGCCGCCAAACTGGCAAAGGATTATGATCTGGTGGTCGTGGCAAACGTCGATTTTGCGATCCTGCCGGATGAGCAGAAATTCCGCCTGATGTCGATGGTGCGGAACGGAACCGGCCTGGTCCGGATTCAATCCGGCGAACCCTGGTCCGAGCTTAAGAAACTGCCTTATAAAAAACCGTACGCCAAGCCGTTGCCCCGGCCGGAATGGGTTGCCGGAAGCAGCAGCCTTCCCGGAACCAGGCCTAAAAACTTTGAATCGCGTATTTTCAACGCCTGGCAGTTCGGCAATGGCCGGATCGTTGAAGTCGATTACGGCGCGGGCTACCGGCCAGGAGTGGGGCTGACACCGTATTTCAACTACACCACGGACTGGTTCTTCCTCTATGAAACGTCCCAGGCTTTTCTGGCCCAGGTGCTCTATTACGCCAGCGGAGTGGAACTGCCGGCATTCTCAGTACGGCAGGACAACGGCAAATTTGCCGTATCCTCTCCGGAAAAAACCGTTGCCGTGGGCCGTATCCGGCAGGCGGATAATTCCATCATCCGGAACAGCCTTGATTTCACGAACCTTCCGGCGGGAAGATATACCGCGGACGTATTGGTCCGCCGGAATGGCGCGCTGGTTAACTTCGGCGCCTTTCCCTTTACGGTGGAATCCGCTTTCGGGGCCGTATCAGTGGAAACGCCCAGGCTGGTGCAGGACCGCGGCCCCTTCTCCGTCACGTTGAAACTGGCTTCGCCCGCGCAGGACGGTTATTCTGCCAAAGTGGAGCTGATGGACGCACCCTACCGCAATGTATGGTTCAGCAAGACGTTTCCTTTGGAAGCCGGAAAAAAAGAGCTTTCATTCGGCCTTGAAAATTACCGGATGCCGACCATCGGCGGTTATCTGCGCTGCACCGTTTACGATGCCCGGGGCAACGCGGCCCATGCGGAAAACCCGGTAATTTTCCCGGATTATTCCTTGGAGGATTATCTCCAGCTTACCTGGGGGCAGGTTAGCTGCACCTTCAACCCGGCCTTCGGGGAACGGATCATCGACCGCCTCGGCTGGAACGTATCCCTGCAATTTTTCAGCAAGGGAGATATTGAAAACGCCCTGCGGAACGAAAAACTGTGCCCGTATATCTGCCGGATCGGAATGGAAGCCGGGCCGAACAATGAAACCAGGGTATTGCGCAAGCTGTGGTCCGAACAGAAAGAAAACATGGAGCAGTTGGGTACGTTGAACGGTGACGAATCATTCTATCATCCATTGGTCCGGAAACTTTGGAGCGACGATCTGCGACGCCAGGCAGAATACCTGAAAGACCTGAGCCCTGTGCTGTACAACCTGGGCGACGAGAATTTTTACACCTACGACGCCGGGTTCGGAGAATCAGATAAACAGCCGTTCGCCGATTTCCTGCGGTGGAAGTACCAGACCATGGAAAACCTGAACCTCGAATACGGCGCCTCCTACTCCGGCTTTGGGGAAGTGCCCCACCTCCGGCTGGACGCGGCCAAAAAAGAGGGAAATCTGGTCGCCTACAATGACCACCGGGAATATATTGAAAAAATGTATGTGGACATGCATCATTTCCTGGCGGCGGAAATCAAAAAGGTTCATCCCGGAGCCCGGGTAGGCGCGGAAGGCTCCCCTCCCGGCAACCTCGAAGAAATGATCAAGGGGCTGGACTTCTGGGGCCCTTACAGCGGCATGCAGGAGAACGAGGCGTTGCGCGCATTCGGCGGGGACCGGGTCCGGACCATCTGGTGGGGCGGGTACTGCTCGGAGCGTTCATCCTATCCGTACAAACTTTGGGAACACCTGCTGCAGGGAGCGATCAACGGCCATGCCTGGTTCCTGATCAACCCCGCCCTGGGAGAAACCAGCCATTCCGGGGATCTCTCCGAGGCGGAATACCTGCGCCAATACATGCCCTATCTTGATGACTTGAACTACGGCCTCGCACAGCTGCTGATCAAAACCCCGTTTCCGGATACCGGCATCCTGTTCTACTACAGCCACACCTCCAATTCCGCCGCCCAGGCGGACAGCCGCTGCGTCAAGCCGGACGCCAGCATGAATCCGCTGCTCCGGTATTGCTACCAGCGCGGACTGGGCTTCAATTTCGTCTCGCCCAATACTCTGGACCGCCTGAAAAACGCACGGCTCCTCTTCCTTTGCGGAGCCTCCTCCCTGAGCGACAAAGAGTGCGCGGCCATTCTGGATTTCGTCAAATCCGGCGGCACCGTACTGGCTGACGCCAATATCGCGCTCCTGAACGAAAACCTGAAAAAACGCCCCCGGAACCCCTTGAGCGAACTTTTCGGGAACCTGACGTTCGACCAGGCGAAAGAACTTGAAATCCAGCCTTATGAAAGCACAAGCGGCACCCTGGCCCTAGCGGGAGAAAAGGCCCATGCAGTCCACGGCAATCCGGGCCTGCAGCTCCGCAAGGCCGGCAAAGGAACCACCATCCTGCTGAATGCCTCGCTCTCCGTTCTGGAAAATAATTCCCTGCCCGGCTCCTCCCTGAACACGTTCCTTGACCAGGTGGTAAAAAACGCCGGCATCCGCCCTCCTGCCGTCATTCCCGATTTCAGCGGCACCTTGATGGTCCGTCCGCGGCAGGCCGGAGACTTCGAACTGCTGGGCGCCCTAGGCCAGGAAAAGGACCTCGGCAAATCATTCACCGCCAAATTGCCGAAAGAAAAATACATCTATGAATGCCGCAAGGGACTGGTGGGGAAATCAGACAAGCTTGTCTTTAAATTCTCCAATGCGCCGTTCCGCTGCTTTGCCCTGTTTGACCGGGAGCAGCAGCCGCCCGCCGTAACCGCTCCGTCCCAGGTGGCAAAAGGCTCCCGGGCCCTGCTTAAGATTTCCGGACCGGCCAATCCCCGGGAGCGCGCGTACCGGATTACGGTAACGGCCCCGGACGGCAAGGAAATTCTGCACCGCAGCAAAACCATCTACGGCAAGACGGAATACCCGCTGGATTTCGCCTTCAACGATCAGCCCGGCGTATACCGTATCTCCATTGAAGACGCAACCACAGGCTTGAATACCCAACACGAAATAGAGGTAAAATAATCATGCAGAAACTCGCCCTGACCGTACTGGCCGGATTGTGCACCACACTGCTGTACGCCGCCCCCTCCATTGAAAAGAAAGAAGAGAAGCTTGAGCGCAAGGGAACTCCCGTCCTCGTGACCCGCCATACCGTCAACCTTGGCAACGGAAAAATCAATTACCACACCGTTACCAATCCCAATGACAACAAGCCCATTCAGCAGGAATGGGGGGATTTCAGATTCGGCATCGAGTACTGGAGAAATCCCAATACTCCCGGAAGCTGGAGCCCCGTTAATTTCCTTGCCGTGATCGGCAAGGACGGAAAAACCCTGCTGGACCGGAAAGTCGCGGAAAAAATTGTCACTGTTCAAAACGGCAATATGGAAATGGCTGTCTTCACGTTCCGTCCGGAAAACAGTGTTCTGGACGTCAGGATAGCGCAGTTCAAGGACCGCCCGGACTGGCTGTTCGTCAAGGTTGCTTATCCCGGACAACTGTATGAAGTATGGGCGTCGCCGGTTCACGGTTACGGGAAGCCGGAACTGGAGTCGCAATACGCCCTGAAAGAAGGAGCCGGGGAAAAACCATGCGGAAAGCCGGACTGGATTCTGACGAAAACAACCGGGGGAAACGGGGTAATGAACTTCAACCGCTATGCTTACAAGGAGTTCGGCACCTTCATCGTTTTTGAGAAAGAATCCCTCCGCCAGCTCCGGATTCATGGAGATGACATCAAATTTGAGCTGAAGCCGGAGTCGGACAGCTTCAGTTTTGCCATAAGCTATTTCAAAGACCGGAACCCGGAGGAGGTCCGCCCGGAATTCTTCAACGTGACGGTTCCGGAAGTGGAAAGCTTCCTGAAGTCCATCAATTGGAACCCGGTCCCCGACCGGAAGACATTTTCAGAGCTTGCGGATGAAACCCGGAAAAATATCTCCATCCTGAAAGGGGATAGCGGCCATGCGGAGGACTATGAAAAGAGAGTGAACGAGCTGGAAACCGATTTTGCCGAAGCGCCGAGTTTTGAAACTCTGGCCGCCCTCCGCAAACTGAATACGGAGATCATCAAAAAGAATCTTGAAAACCTGTAAAAACACAGCGTTCATCCCGGTGAAGGATATCAACATGAAAATTGTCCTGCAGTAACCGGAATGCAAAATTCAAGGTGTTACATGGCTGGCAAGGAAATTGGTCATGAATTCATTCGGCCTTCTCGGCAGATGTTCATCAGTGCCGTGGCAAGATATCCGGCAGAATTTCTTGAGGAGAGGAGCGGGATTTTTTTTTACCGGACAGGAAGAGAATACGGTCTATCTATATTCGGTTTAAGGAATATGGGGAAAGCAAGGGAGAACGGCTATATGCTCCGGTTGAAAGCCAGGGCCGCGGATCAATGCTATTGAAAGGCCGGCCTGTTGGACGCCGGAGGCGCTTTTCCTACCGGCTGATTCCATGATAGAGGGAGAAACAGGGCCGGCTATGTTCCAGGCGGCTTTGTGCCAGGTAAAATGATCCCAGATGCGGCAAAGGCTTGCGGCGCTCCTGTCCGCGTCAGGAAAATTCCGGGGCTTCGCCCAGGGCGATGACAGTGGCGGCGGCGCTCAGGCGGGAATGGGTCATGGTCAGAAGCCAGCCTGTAATGCTCTGCTCCCGCGCCGTCACTCCGGCAGAGCCGTGCAGGAGAATGGACGGAGCTCCCGCATCATTGCGCACCACTTCCACATCCGTGAAGGCGCATTTTTCCCCGATTCCCGTTCCCAGGGCCTTCGCCACGGCTTCCTTGGCCGCAAAACGGGCGGCGAGCCGCGGTACGGGGTCCGCGTGCTTCCGGCAGTAGGCCCATTCATCCTGCGTGCAGATGCGCAGGGCAAACGTCTCTCCGTTCTTCTGCAGGGCCTGGCGCACGCGGTCCAGGTCCGCCAGGTCCATTCCCAGTCCCACGATGCGGTTCATTTCCTTTAAAAACGGGAGGGATGAAGAAAAAGGCTCAGCTCAGGCGGTCGATCGCCTGGCGCATTTCTCGCACGGCCTGTTCCAGCCCCACAAACAAGGCGCGGGAAACAATCGTATGGCCGATGTTCAGCTCATGCAGGTGAGGCACGCCGTTCATCAGTTGCTCCAGATTCTGGTAATTGATGCCGTGCCCGGCGTTCACTTGGATGCCCAGGGAATGCGCCAATTCCGCGGCGCGTTTCAAACGGGCCAGTTCCGCGGTGCGCTTTTTTCCGTCGTTGTTGGCAAAACACCCGGTGTGCAGCTCAATCATGGGCGCGCCGAGGCGCGCGGCGGCTTCCACCTGGGGCAGGTCCGGATCAATGAACAGGCTCACCTGAATGTCGTTGTCCGCCATTCTGGCCAGGGTAGAAGAAAGCTCCTTTTCATGGAATACGGCGTCCAGGCCGCCTTCCGTCGTGATTTCCTCCCGCTTTTCCGGAACCATGCAAATATAGTCCGGTTTCAGCCGGAGGGCAAAATCCACCATTTCCGGCGTATTCCCCATCTCCAGATTCAGGGGAAGGGCCACGCTCTCCCGCACTCGCATAGCGTCTGTGTCCTGCATGTGGCGGCGGTCGCCGCGGACGTGGATGGTGATGGAATCGGCTCCGCCCCTCTGCGCCGCATAAGCGGCGTCCAAAACGCTGGGCTCCACGTTGAAGGAATCAAGCATGGTCGCATAGCGGGCCTGCCTCAGCGTGGCGATGTGGTCTATATTTACACCTAGCAACATATGCGTCTTAAGACAAGGGAACGGAGCCGATCATTCAAATTAATGGAGGAAATGGCGGTGTCCGGTAAACACCATCGCGATTCCTGCGGCATCCGCGGCGGCGATCACTTCCTCGTCCCGGATGGAACCGCCGGGCTGAATGCAGGCGGTGGCTCCGGCGTCAATGGCCACCTGGAGGCCGTCGGCAAACGGGAACATGGCGTCGGACGCCACAATGCTGCCCTTCAGGTCCAGGCCGGCCTGCCCCGCCTTCCATACGGCGATGCGGGCGGAATCCACGCGGCTCATCTGTCCCGCGCCGATTCCCAGCGTGCGGTCCGTGCCGCCGAAGACGATGGCGTTGGAATGCACCTGCTTGACGACGCGCCAGTTGAAGCGCATGGCCGTCAGTTCCTCTTCCGTCGGCGGACGCTTGGTTACCACCTTGGCTTCCAGGTTGTCCAGCCCCATCACGTCCGTATCCCGCTTCATGGTCATGAAGCCGCCGGGAGCGGAGCGGATGATGGGTTCCTGGCGGGACTTCATCCAGGCTTCCGTATTCATGCGGATAATGCGGCAGTTTTTCTTCTTCTGCAGAATGGCGCGGGCTTCCGCGTCGTATTCCGGAGCAATGATCACGTCCGTGAAAATGGCGCTCAGCACGCGGGCCAGCCCTTCCGTCATCGGACGGTTGATCACGATCACGCCGCCGAAGGGGGCCTGGGTGTCCGTCTCAAAAGCCTTCTGCCAGGCGTTGCGCAGGTCTTCATCGTCCTGGCCCACGCCGCAGGGGTTCGTGTGCTTCAGAATGCCCACGGTCGGGCGGCGGAACTGGGTGATCAGCTCCGCAGCGCCTTCGATGTCCAACACGTTCGTGTAGGAAAGCTCCTTGCCCTGGAGCTGGTGGAAAATATCCCCGAAATTGCCGTACAGGCTGGCTTCCTGGTGGGGGTTGTCGCCGTAGCGCAGTTCCTGGTACAGGGGAGCGCAGATACAGAAGCTGCCCTTGGTGCTTTCCGCGCTCTGGTGGCCCAGGTAATTGGTGATGGCGTTGTCGTAATTGGACGTGCGCATGAACACCTTTACCGCCAGGTTCTCGCGGGTCTTGAGAGTGGTGTCTCCCTTGTGGGTCTGCATTTCATCCAGAATGCGGGGATAATCCACGGGATCGGAAACCACCGTGACGGACGCGTAATTCTTGGCGGCGGAACGGAGCATGGACGGGCCGCCGATGTCGATCTTTTCAATGGCTTCCTCCAGTGTCACGTCCGGCCTGGCTACCGTTTCTTCAAAGGGGTACAGGTTCACGCAGACCAAGTCGATGGGCTTGATGCCGTTTTCCTTCGCCTGGCGGACGTGCTCCTCATTGTCGCGGCGGTGCAGCAGGCCGCCGTGCACCATCGGGTGCAGGGTCTTGAGACGGCCTTCAAACAATTCCGGTTCCCCGGTGTAATCGGAAATTTCAATCACCGGAAGCCCCAGGCTCTTGAGGAAAGCGGCGGTGCCGCCGGTGGAAATCAACTCTACTCCAAACTCGTGCAGGCCCTTGGCAAACTCCTCAAGGCCGGTTTTGTCGGAAACGGATATCAATGCGCGCTGAATAGCCATAAGATCAAATATCTGTAAATGAAACCGCTGCGGACTCTCCCCGACGGGAGCGGACGCGACAGGTGCGGTTCCTTTCCCTACATACTAGCGCTCCGTGAAGCAAGCGCAATGTCACGCATCATGACACCCTTCTGCATTTTTCATCCGGAAACGGAAAAAAAACTCCCTTTTTATCGCTCTTGTCTTGACATTGGGCCGAATACTTACTAATTCAACCGCTCACAAATAACCATTTCTTTTTAGCCATGGCAACGATGGAAGTAATTCTCGCAACAAAAATTGAAGGACTCGGCGCGGAAGCCGACCTGGTGACCGTTAAGGCTGGCTATGGCCGCAACTATCTCATCCCTCAGGGTCTTGCCCACGAAGCAACGGCTTCCAACCGCCGTTTCATCGCCAATCTTCAAGCCGCCCGCGCCAAGCGCGAAGCGGAAGAGCTCAGCGCCGCCCAGGAAGTGGCCGCTAAGATCAACGGATTGACCGTGGACCTCGTCCTCGAAGTGGGCCAGGGCGGCAAGGCGTTCGGCGCCATCACCAACCAGAACATTCACGAAGCCCTTACCGCTCAGGGCGTGGAAGTGGACCGCCGCGCGATCGAACTTGAAAAGCCGATCAAGAGCGAAGGCGAGCACGCCGTCGTGATCAAGGTTCATCCCCAGGTGGAAGCCAGCCTCAAGGTGGTCGTCAAGGAAAACGCCTAAGCGGCGACATCTTCTTTCCTTTTTCCGGAAGGCCCGGTTCCCCGCTTGGGAACCGGGCCTTTTTGTCACTGATTTTACTTTCCTTCCCCGTAAAAACAGGGCATCATGCAGCCCGTTGGGTGTCACTCGACATCATGCGCGGAACCGTTTCACCACCCCTACCGACATCAACGGCATGATTCGACTTTATCGTCAAACCCCGGAAGGCATTGAGCGCACCACCCAAGTGGATGCGGAAGCACAGTACTTTGACAGCATCTTCTGGATTGATCTTCTCACGCCGGAACCCGGGGAAATCAAATTCGTGGAACGCCTCTGCGGCCTGGAGATGCCCACTTACGATGAAATGCGGGAAATTGAGGCCACCAGCCGCCTGTACACGGAAGACGGCGCCCGTTTCATGACCACCACGGTTCTCAGCAGGGTGGATACGGAATCCCCTTCCCTTTCGGAAATCACCTTCGTCCTCATGGGGGCCAAGATCATCACCATCCGCCATTCCGACTCCTACTCCTTCCGGGTCTTCTCCCACCAGCTCCTGCGCCAGAAGCAGATCAGCCGCGACCAGGTCTTCACCGGACTGCTGGAAACCATCGTGGACCGCCAGGCGGACGTACTGGAACGCTTCGGCGCGGAACTGGACCGTCTCTCCAAAAACATCTTCCGCAGGGACGAACCGGAAATCAAATCCAACAAAAGGGCCCCCGTTTCCAGCGCTCTGCGCCTCATCCTCCAGGACCTCGGCAGGGTGGGCGACCTCCTGACACGCCAGCGCGACTGCCTGGTCAACCTTCTGCGCCTGCTCACCTACGCCAGCAATGAAGAGGCCCTGGACGACACCAACTCCACCCTGTACATCAAGCTCCGCCCCCTGAGCCGCGACGTCACCTCCCTTTCCGAATACGCCAATTTCCTGTCCAGCAACGTCAACTTCATGCTGGACGCCGTTCTGGGCCTCATCAACATTGAGCAGAACGAAATCGTAAAAATCTTCACCGTGGCGGCCGTGGTCTTCATGCCCCCCACGCTGATCGCCAGCATTTACGGGATGAACTTCTCCAACATGCCCGGCCTGGAATACGAATACGGCTACTACATCTCCCTGGCGGTCATGCTCGTTTCCATCATTCTCCCCCTGATCTACTTCAGGAGCAGGCGCCTGCTTTGAATCGGCCCCTTCCCCCTTTCCGCATCAATCATCTCTACCGTTGCATTACTGATATGGACTCCAAAATCACCCGCCTGATTGAACAGGCATCCGTCATCGTCGGCGCGCTTCCCTACCTCCAGGCCTACCGGGACAAAACCTTCCTGATCAAATTCGGAGGCAGCGCCATGGACGACCCCCGCCTGGTCAAAAAGCTCATGAGGGACATCGTGCTGCTGGAGGCGCTGGGCTTCAACCCCGTCATCGTTCACGGAGGCGGAAAGGCCATTTCCAAGGCCATGATGGAAGCCGGTCTGGAAGCCCACTTCATCAACGGCCTGCGCGTGACGACCCCGGAAGCCATATCCATTGTGGAACGCACCCTTTCCGGCACCATCAACCCCGGCCTGGTCCAAATGTTCCGCGACTTCGGCGGAAAAGGGGTGGGCATTCCCGGAACGGAAATCTTCGTCGGAGAGCGCATTCAGGAAAAGGATGAACAGGGCAATCCCGTGGACATCGGGGAAGTAGGCAACGTCATCGGCTGCCTTACGGAACGCGTCACGGAAGCTCTGGAACTGCAAATCACTCCCATCGTCTCCCCGCTAGCCAAGGAACTGGGCACCCACAAGCCGCTCAACGTGAACGCGGACCTGGCCGCCGCCGCTCTTGCCAGGGAACTCAAGCCGGTCAAGCTCATCTACATTTCAGACGTCCCCGGCATCATGAAGGACCCTTCCGATCCTTCCACCCTCATCAAATCCGTCACACGGACCGAAGCCCTTGAACTCATCGAAAACGGCACCGTTTCCGGAGGCATGATCCCGAAAATCAACTCCGCCATCGACGCCCTCAACGCGGGCGTGCGGAAAGTCCACTTCATTGATGGGCGCCTGCCCCACACCCTGCTGCTGGAAATCTTCACTCCGGACGGCATCGGCACGGAAGTTATCCGGGAACAGCGTTAAAAACACCATTCCATGAACAAGCTTCTCTGCACTGCAGCAGTGCTCCTTCTGGCTTCCTGCGCTTCTCGCCAGGCTGAAATCACGGGGTGCTGGGTTCAGCCCGTTCCCGGCCAGCCCGGCGCCATGCAGGGCATCCGCCTCCTGCCCGGCGGCGGGGCGGAATCCGTCAACATGAATACGCTGGTTTACACGGAATGGAGCCGGAACGGCAACGTCCTCACTCTCCGGGGGAAAAGCATCGGCAATAAAAACAGCTCAGTTTTCACCACCCAGGCCGTCATCACCAGCCTGACTGATGGAAAGCTGGAACTGGAGGCAGGCGGCCAAAAAGACGCCTACACCCGCGTCAAGCCCTAGGTCCTATACGAAAACAGCCCTTCCGGGCGTTGCGGAACAGCTACTCGTCCTCCAGCAGGGACTTGTTGGCAGCCTTCGCCAGCTCGCAATTCGGGCACTTGTTGATTAGGCGGTCGACCAGAGCCTCAATCCGGGCGTCCTTCGCCATCAGCTGCTCGTCTTTCTTCTTGAGCAGATTCAGCGTATAATTCACCGCTATCGTCAAAATTCCCAGGCCGCCAATGGCTCCGGCGGACGAAACGGCGGTGTCCGCGGAAACGTTGGCAAGGATGGTTGTACAGCCGCCTATTGAAAACAGGTACTTTGCTAAGGAAAAATTCATCATGCCTCCATCTAACAAACAGAAGAAAGCAGTGCATCAAATCCAACCCGTTTACTTCCAGTAGGCTTTCCCTTGAAAATCTTTCCCGGATTAAAGAAAATCTCCGGACGCAGATACCATGCAATATGCGGAAAGGCACTCATCTCTCCGCACGGAATCATCAACTACGGCAGGAATTCCCGGCTCCTCCACACATCTGCGGAAGACAACCTCTCCCATGTTGCCGCACTTCCTTCTTCGGCTTTCCGGCATTTATGCTAAAGTAACGCCAATCTGCCCAATCCGGGCCATTTCACCAACATTTCACCCATAGAAAGACACAGAAACCATGCATATGGCGGACGGCTTCGTTTCACCGGCAGTAGGCTGCACCATGTGGGCGGCCACGGCGGCAATCACCGTACTCTGCGCGCGCAAGATCAAGCAGGAAAAGGAGGCCCGGCTCGTCCCGCTCATGGGCGTGCTGGGAGCTTTCATCTTTGCCTGCCAGATGCTGAACTTCACCATTCCGGGCACTGGGTCCAGCGGGCACCTGGGCGGCGGCCTCATTCTGGCCATCCTGCTCGGCCCCTATGCAGGCTTTCTGGTCATGGCGGCCATCCTGGCCGTCCAGGCCCTCTTCTTCGCGGACGGCGGCCTGCTGGCGCTGGGCTGCAACATCTTCAACCTGGGCTTCTTCTCCTGCCTGGTGGCCTACCCCTTCATTTACAAGCCGCTGGCGGGCGGCAGCCCCGGCACGGGCCGCATCACGCTGGCAAGCATCACGGCCGCCGTCATCGGGCTCCAGCTGGGGGCCTTCTCCGTCGTTCTGGAAACTACGGCTTCCGGCATTTCCGCCCTGCCCTTCGCCCAGTTCGTGGAACTGATGCTGCCCATCCACCTGGCCATCGGCGTTGTGGAAGGTCTTGCCACGGCCGCCGTGGTCATCTTCATCAGCAAGGCGCAGCCTTCCCTGCTGCGTCCTGCGGAACCGGAACATGGAACCCCAAAAAGGGCATCCTTCACCGTCTTGGGCATCTTTGCGGTGGCCGCCCTTCTCTGCGGCGCGGCTCTCTCCTGGTTCGCCTCCGCCTACCCGGACGGCCTGGAATGGTCCGTGGCCGGAGTCACGGGCTCCGAGGAAACGAGCCTGGCGGCCCCCTCCGCCATCCACCGCAATCTGGAATCCGTACAGACGGCCACAGCCATCATGCCGGACTACGCCCTGCCCGCCGCGGAAGAAACGGTCCCGGACACGGAACCCGCCTCCCTGGTCAATCCTGAAACGAGCCTGGCCGGCATCCTGGGCAGCGCCATCATCGCGGCGCTGATCTTCCTGGCCGGATTCCTCTTCGGCAGAAAACCGCACGAAGACCGCCCCCGCTGATTCCTCCATGCCCCTCTTCACGGACGCCGCGCGGCAATTCCGCCAAATGGACCGGTTTTCCTGCGGAAACACCGGATTCCACCGTCTGGACGCCCGCATCAAGATAGGGGCCTTCATCGTCTTTCAAATCTGCGTCCTCTCCTGGCCGCCGCAGGAAATCACGGGGCAGCTCCCCTTCTTCCTGTTCCCCGTGTGCGTCATCCGCATGGCGGGGCTCCCCCTCGGCTACCTGCTGAAACGGACCCTGTGGCTCCTGCCCGTCGCCGTCATGATCGGGATATTCAATCCCCTGGTGGACAGGACGCCCGCGGGGGAATGGTTCGGCATTCCCGTCACGCGGGGCATGATCTCCTTCATCTCCATCATCCTGCGGTGCATGCTGACCATTCTGGCAGCCTTCACCCTGCTGGCCTCCACCGGCTTCGCCCCGCTGTGCCGCGGCCTCCGGCAGCTCGGCGTGCCGCGCATCCTGATCACCCTGCTGGCCTTCCTGTACAGGTATGCCTTCATTCTGGTGGACGAATTCCAGAACACGCTCCTGGCCTTCCGTTCCCGGCGCGGTTCCTCCGGCGCCGTCCCGCTGTCCATATGGGGGGCCATGACGGGACAGCTCCTGCTGCGCGCGTTCGGCCGGGCGGAACGCATTTACCAGGCCGTCCAGTGCAGGGGCGGGGAAGATCCCGAATTCTCTTCCGTTCCCGGCGCCATCACGGCGCGGGGAGTAATGGGCGGCCTCCTTTTCTGCCTCTTCGCCATCCTTTTCCGCTGCGTCAACGTCACCATGCTGGCGGGCCAATTCACCCGCAATCTCATCTCATGAGCCACCATCTTGTAGAAACCATCGACCTGTGCTTCAGCTATCCGGACTCTCCCCCGGCCCTGAACGGCGTCACCATGCGCATCACGCACGGAGAATCCGTCGCCCTCGTCGGAGGAAACGGGGCGGGAAAATCCACCTTGCTGCTCCACCTCAACGGCCTGCTGACGCCCTCTTCGGGACAGGTGCGCGTGGGAGACATCCCCGTGACGCCTAAAACGGCTGCCCGCGTCCGGGAAAGCGTAGGTATGGTATTCCAGCAGGCGGACGACCAGCTCTTCATGCCCACGGTCCGGGAAGACGTGGCGTTCGGCCCTCTGAACATGGGACTCCCTCAGGAAGAAATAGACCGCCGCGTGGCCCAGGCCCTGCAGGATGTGAATGCCGCCGCCCTGGCGGACAAAATGACGCACCACCTTTCCGGGGGGGAAAAACGCGCCGTCTCCATCGCCACCGTCCTTTCCATGAGTCCAGACATCCTCGTCCTGGACGAGCCCAGCGCCAATCTGGACCCGGCCTCCCGCCGCACGCTCATCAACCTGCTGCGCCGGTTCTCCCACACCAAAATCATCGCCACCCACGATCTGGACATGGTCATGGACCTGTGCACCCGCTGCATCGTTATGAAAGACGGCTCCATCCTGGCGGACGCTCCTGTGCCGGACATCTTTGCGGACTGTGCCCTGCTGGAGGAAGCCCGCCTGGAACAACCCCTAAGCTACTGTCTGAGGCACTACGGCAGGTAAAAGGAAAATATCCCCACACTGTGTTCCGGGCTGCCGCCATTCCCGTCCCGTCCGGAAAATTTACCCTGCAAATTCGGAATCCGTTTTAATCACAAATAGTTACAATCATCTCACTATAAACATAATATACGTATTCCACACAAAAGCCGCTCATCAACCGGAAGCGCATCTCTAATCCTAATAGCTTCGTGTTCAAAATTGAACATTGACCCCGGATTCCGAATCCGTACAATGTAGGCCGACATGCCTTCAGCCTTGGATATTCCAAAAACCGGACACCTGCAATCCAATGGTTTGCACCGCCTGACCTGCACCTTTCAAACGGATGATGATCGTCGCGAAGTCTGGGCGGAACTGGAAGAACAAGCCTGCCGGGCCTGGATAGACTCGCCCGCCAGGGGAGATGCGTGGACGCGCCTGCTCATCTTTGAGATGATGCGCATCGGCGGCGAATTCAAAATCAACGCTCCGGTGAGCCTCACCCTGCTCCGGAATCTGGAAAACTTCACGGAGGCATTCATCAAATGGTACCCAGACAAGCTCCATCCCGTCACGCTGTCTCCCGAACAGATCATTGACGATACCCAGGACCCGGTGGACGACTCCGCCCTCGTCTGCTTCTCGGGAGGGCTGGATGCGGCCTTCTCCGCCTACAGGCACACCTCCGGCCAGGCGGGAAGAAATACGCTGAACATCAAGGCGGGTTTCCTGGGAGCGGGTCTGGACGTCCCCCTCGCGAAAGAACAGCTCCTGCTGGATGTGGAGGAAAATGCCCGCCTCATGTTAAAGGACCTCGGCATTGACAAGCTGTACGTCATCCGCTGCAATTACCAAAACGTCTTTCATGAACATGCCGCCTTATGGGGGGAACTGAGCCATCTTGCCGTTCTTGCCGGACTGGCTTCCTTCCTGGCCCCTTCCGGCTACAGAAACCTCATCGCGGGAAGCTCGGCGCCCTACGACACATTGACCATTCCCTGGGGCAGCCAGCCCATCACGGACCACCTTCTTTCCCAGCGGCAATTCCGGGTTTACCCTGACGGCCACGGCTTTTCCCGCACGGAAAAGGCGGAAAAACTTAAAAACTGGCCCTTCGGCGTATCCCGCCTCCGGGTATGCTGGGAGAATCCGCAGCCGGGCGGGAAAAATTGCGGACAGTGTGAAAAATGCAAACGCACCATCTTGAACTTCAAGGCCTGCGGAGCGGAACACCTGCTGGAAGGCTGCATGCCGTCCGTGGAACTATCCTCCAGGGACATCCGCTCCATTGACCTGGCCACGCTCTCCCTGCGCCATACCTACCAGACTCTTCTTCAATTCTGCCGGCAGCGCCATCTGTCGGAACCCTGGGTAAAGGACGTGGAATTCCTGCTTAACTACAAAAAACCGGCTCTCTGGCACCTGTGCCGGAAGAGAAGGATAACACGGAAACTCTACCGCATCTTCTTCGGACGGCAGAACTGGAAGCTGAACTAAGCGCACCCGTCCTCACACAAACTCCAGCCGCGCGTCCGGCAGGGACTTGATGAACCTCGCCCCGTACCTCTTGGTAGCCACGCGGGAGTCCAAAATCACCACCATCCCGGAATCGTTCTTCGTGCGTATCAACCGCCCGACCCCCTGCCTCAGCTTCAGGATGGCCACGGGCACGGAATACTCGTAAAATGGATTTCCGCCGCGTTCCTTGATGCTCTCAAAGCGGGACTCCACCAGCGGGTGGTCGGGCACCTCAAACGGCAGACGCGTCACGATCACGTTGGAAAGGGCCTCTCCCGGCACATCCACCCCCGTCCAGAAACTGTCCGTGCCGAACAAAACGCTGTTCACGTCCTTTCTGAACGCCTCCAGCATGGCATGCCGCTGCATCTCCTGGCCCTGAACGTACAAATTCCATCCCTGCCCCTCGCAAAACGGACGCACCTTCTCCGCCGCCTGCACCATCAGGCGGTAGCTCGTGAAAAGCACGAAAGCCCTGCCCTTTGACTCCGCCAGATACCTCTTGATCCATTCGGGCAGCACTTCCGCGTACTCAGGCTGGTCCGGCTCCGGCATGGAGCGGGCCACGATCAGGCGCATCTGCTCCCGGTAGTTGAACGGACTGCCTATCTGAAGCTTCCGTACCTTCTCCGCACCTACGCGCCCGGCAAAATAGCTCATGTCCGCATCCCCTGTGCCCAGCGTGGCGGAAGTCAGAATGGCGGCGCGGCCGGCGGAAAACAGGCGCTCCCTCAGGATTTCCCCCACTTCCACGGGGGCGGAGCATACGCTGAGGTTCCTTCCCTCCGGGCCGGACTTCTCCGCCCAGTAAACGTGCTCTTCCTCCGTCATGTCCATCAGCACTTTCAGGGAGGCCTGCGCCTCCTCCATGCGGGCCGCCATGTCTGCCAGCTCATCCTTCACGGACACGTTTTCCTCTTGTTTCAGCGCTTCCCGCTTCAACTCCCCGACTAATTCAGCCAAAGGCAGGGAAAGCATGTCCTGCGACCATTCCGGCTGTAAAATGCGAACAATCTTGCCGTGCCCCGCAAAGCCCAAGTCATCACGGACATTCTGGAAAAACAGGCCGGAAGCGTCCAGCACCTCCTCCACCCTCTGGAACAGGGAGGGATTATTCAGCGGCTTCAGCAGGCCTTTCTTCGTGCGCGGATTGAACATCCTCAGCAGCTCGTAATTCAAATGGGATTCCGACAACTGTACGCCAAGCTGCCGGGCAGCAATGTTCTCAATCATGTGGGCCTCGTCCAGAATCACGAAATCCCCGGGAAACACGAACCCCGCCTCCTCGGACTCTTCCGCCTGCGCCATCAGACCGAAAAACAGCGTATGGTTCAGAACCACCACTTTGGCGTCCAACACCTTCTTGCGGGCCACCTGGTACGGGCAGGAGGGGCCGCAATTGCGCATGCTGCACGCGTGCGGCTCGCTGCATACCATGGCCCATACCTTGGGAGAGGGCTTGAACGTCATGTCGCTCAGGGTGCCGTCCTGCGTCCGCAGGGCCCAGTCCTGGATGCGCTTCAATTCCGCGGCCTCCGTCTGCGTAAACAGGGAATCCATCTGCCCCAGTGCGCGTCTCAGCCGGGAGTGGCACAGGTAATTCTGCCTGCCTTTCAGCAGGGCGGCGGAAAAATCAATCCCCAGGGCGGCGCGCAGGAGCGGAATATCCTTGTTGAACAACTGCTCCTGCAAATTGATCGTATGCGTGGAAACGACGGCTTTCCGCTCAAAATCCAGCGCAAACTTCACGGCGGGCAGCAAATAGCCCAGTGACTTGCCCACGCCCGTTCCGGCTTCCACCAGCAGGGGAGCGTCCACCTGGAGCGCCCGTGCAACGGCAAGGGCCATGTTCTGCTGTTCCGCCCGGTATTCAAAATCCCTGGCACGGGAAAACAGGCCGTCCTCCGCGAACGCCTGCCGGACATACGCTTCAAAGGCGCTAACGCCGCAATCCTCACCTGCACCGGCGCCGTTCATACGGGCACGCCTCCCTTACTGACCGACAGGAAGCTGACGGGAAGAAACCGGGGGCAGAACCACCTGAGCCGGAAGATCATAGAACAGGGAGCGCAACCCGTTCACGTTCATCTTGGAAGCGTCAATAAACGTCCACGGTCCATTCTCCTTCACGTCCTTCACCAGAATGAGGATTCCTTTGCTCTCCGTCTTGACGGGAACGCCGTCCGGCCGCTTCATGGAAATCACCATACGCGTGGGCAGAACCACAAGAGCCTCCGTTCCGTTCCTCACCAAGTGTTCCGCCGTTGGATTGCCGATTTCATAAGTCTCCACCACCATGCCGCGCTCCTTCATGACGGCGGCGGCTGCCTGCATCTTTTCCCTCATGGTTTTCATGAAAGCGGCCTCCCCTCCCGGAAAGGAAGACACAAGCTGCTTCTTGATGGGCGGATACATCTTCTCAATCATCCACATCATGTCGCCGGTCTTGACGGCTCCGGAAAGCTCCCGGGCGGCCTGAACGGCACTATCCCCGTACTCGCCCGCCTGAACCTGAAGGACGCACGCACCTGCAAAAAACAGACCTGCAAACAAATTCTTGAACATGCGTGGAGTGTAACGGCATGCATCCCCCGGCGTCAAGGCAACGCCGCTTACTGCGGCATGTTTTTACAAAAGCCCTGCTGTGCGACACGGCCGGACCACATCCACAGGGTGGGATCCAGCTCCCGGGCGGCGTCTTCCATCAGTGTGCGGGCGACATTCTCATCCTCCATCACGGCAAACATGGTAGAACCGGAACCGGACATCATCGCTCCGCGGACGCCCCGCCTGGCCAGCAGCCAGCGTTTCATCTCCGCCAGGAACAGGTGCTTCTCAAACACGGGCTTCTCCAGGTCGTTGACCAGTACATGCCCGTCCACCTCCTGCTCCCCGTAGGGAATGCCCGGAAGCTCGCGGGAACCTGCCCAGCGTCGGTACGCATCCGGCGTGGAAACGCCGAACGACGGCTTAAGCAGAACAAGCAGGGGCGCCCATTCCCGCCAATCCGGCAGAGGCGCCACATTCTCTCCCCGGCCCGTGCAGCGGCAAGCCGTGCCGTAAATGAAAAAACCGATGTCGGAACCGATCTCCCCGGCCAGTTCCACCAGCCGTTCCGGCGGCAGTCCTCCGTTTTCCAGGCTGTTCAGCACCTTAAGCACACAGGCGGCATCGCTGCTGCCGCCGCCCAGTCCGGCCCCGTGGGGAACATTCTTCACCAGATGGACGTGCCACGGCATCGTCCTCCCCAGTTCCCGTTCCATCAGACGGCCGGCCTTCATGACCAGATTGCTCTCATCCACCGGCACGCCGGGAGCGCTGCAACTCATTTCCAGACAGGGAGCCGGGGAAAACCCCAATTCATCAGACAATTCCAGAGGGACCATCACGGTATCCACCTCATGAAAACCGTCCTCCCTTTTTCCCAGAACGCGGAGGGAAGCGTTCACCTTGCACGGGGCCTTGTAACTGATCATGCCTCACGGATTCCAGCAGGGAATGCCATCCGGGTCAAGCACCTTTCACGCAGAATCTTACAGCGTTTCCGCCCTTCCCTTTCCGCACGCATGCCAAAAAGGAAGGCTGCACGGTTTTCCATTCCTGATGCCGTTCCGCCTCCAGCGAGCCATTTCCCTTCCTGTTCATAAAATCCTTCTTCTTCCCTTACCTGTCCACCCCTCTCGGGAAATAACATTCGGCGCGACGGAACTGCGCATGATAATTTCCATTCCGGAACGGGCCACTGCCGCACCCCGGCAATTCGAATGAATGAAGCTCTTTTACCACAAAACGCCTGCACGGAACCGGTGCCCGCGAGAGGCTTCAATTTCAACCCGCAGAAAAGGCTTTCCACTCTGAAAAGGCATCCACGCCGCATAACATGGCAGCTCCCTGCAGGAACGGCCGCCGCTGTACAGAAGGTATGAGGAATTTTTTCGTCGTCATTGCCCTTCGGTTGCCGTATCATGGGTGCGCTTACTATTACATGGCCTACGACGAAAACAGCATTAAAACCCTGGACTGGCGGGAACACATCCGCATGCGTCCGGGGATGTACATCGGGAAACTTGGAGACGGAACCTCACCGGACGACGGTGTTTACGTTCTGCTGAAAGAAGTCATCGACAACTCTATTGACGAATTCGTCATGGGATTCGGCAAAAAAATCACCATTGACATCACCCCGGACGGCCTGTGCGAGGTGCGCGACTTCGGCCGCGGCATTCCGCTTGGAAAACTGCTGGATTGCGCCGCCAAGATCAACACAGGGGCCAAATACGACAGCGACGCCTTCAAAAAATCCGTCGGCCTCAATGGAGTGGGCATCAAGGCAGTCAATGCCCTCTCCGACTTTTTTGAAATCCAGGCCTATCGGGATGGGGAAACGCGTTCCTACCAGTTCTGCCGTGGGGAGGAAGTCCCCAAGGCGAGACGGAAGGGCGGCACGGACGAGCCCAACGGCACCCGCACGGCCTTCCATGCAGACCAGGAAATTTTCCCGGCAAATACCCAGTTCCGGCCGGAATACATTGAAAAAATGTGCCGGTACTACTCTTACCTCAACAAGGGACTGGTCCTGCACTTCAACGGACGCCGCTACGTCTCCAAAAACGGTCTGCTGGACCTGCTCACGGAAGCCATGAGTGAAGAGCCCCTTTATCCGATCATCCACATGGAAGGTCACGACATCGAGGTAGCCTTCACGCACGGCAGCCAGTACGGGGAGGAGCACTACTCCTTTGTCAACGGCCAGCACACCACGCAGGGGGGAACGCACCAGGCGGCCTTCCGGGAAGCCATCGTCAAAACTCTCCGGGACTTCTTCAAAAAGAACTATGAGGCGGCGGACATCCGCTCTTCCCTGGTGGCCGCCATCTCCATCAAGGTGAAGGAACCCGTCTTTGAATCCCAGACAAAGACCAAGCTTGGGTCCAACACCATCAGCCCGGAAGGGGAAACCATCCGCACCTTCGTCGGCAACTTCATCGCGCGGGAACTGGACAACTACCTGCACAAAAATCCGGAAACCGCCAAGGCGCTGGAAATAAAAATCAAGGACGCGGAGCGGGACCGCAAGGAACTCTCCGGCATCCAGAAGCTGGCCAGGGAAAACGCCCGGAAGGCGAAAATCCACAACAAAAACCTCCGGGACTGCCGCGTCCACTACAACTCCAAGCATGCCCGCGCGGGAGAAACCACCCTGTTCATCACAGAAGGCCTCTCCGCCTCCGGCTCCATCACCACGGCGCGGGATGCGGAAACCCAGGCGGTCTTCTCCCTGCGGGGCAAGCCCCTGAACTCCTTCGGTATGAGCCGCAAGGTCGTTTACGAAAATGAGGAATTCAACTTCCTCCAGCACGCCCTGAACATTGAAAACGGCCTGGAAGACCTGCGGTACGACAAAGTAGTCATCGCCACGGACGCCGACGACGACGGCATGCACATCCGCATCCTCCTGATGACTTTCTTCATCCAGTTCTTCCCGGAACTCATCCGGGAAGGGCATCTCTTCATCCTCCAGACGCCCCTGTTCCGCGTGCGCAACAAGCAACAGACCATCTACTGCTATTCGGACTCCGAGCGGGAAGCGGCCATCACCCTGCTGGGCAAAAATCCGGAAATCACCCGCTTCAAGGGCCTCGGGGAAATCTCTCCGGATGAATTCAAGGCCTTCATCGGGGAAGGAATGCGCTTGGACCGGGTACGGCTGGAAGACTCCCACAAGGTCAAGGAACTGCTCGCCTTCTACATGGGTAAAAACACACGGGAACGCCAGGAATACATTCTGGAAAACTTGCGTGTTGAACTGGACCCCGTCATGGACTAGTCTGTGGGCGCGACATCTATCTATGCACACCATCCCCAAGGAAAAACTGCCGCGCCATATCGCCTGCATCATGGACGGCAACGGCCGCTGGGCGCACAGCCGCGGACTGCCGCGCCGCGCCGGACACCGGGCGGGGGCTGACACCGTAGAACGTTGCGTTGACTTCTGCATCTCCCACGGCATTCCCTGGCTCACCTTGTACGCTTTCTCCTCGGAAAACTGGAACCGTCCCAAAACGGAAGTGCAGGCCCTGATGCTCCTGTTGCATGACTTCCTAAAAAAGCGCCTCCGGGAAATGAAAAACAAAGGCGTGCGTCTCCTCGCCATCGGGGACACTAGCCGCCTGCCCAAACGCACCAGGGAACTGCTGGAACGCAGCATTGAGCAAACCGCCGGAAATACCAAAATCAATCTCGTCCTCGCCCTCTCCTACGGAAGCCGGGCTGAAATCGCGGGAGCGGCCAGGAAGATCGCAGAAAAAATCTCCGCCGGGGAACTCCATCCGGACGCCATTACGGAAGAAACGTTCGGTCAGTACCTGGACACTGCCGGCATGCCGGACCCGGACCTGCTTATCCGCACCTCCGGAGAAATGAGGATTTCCAACTTCCTGCTCTGGCAGATCAGCTATGCGGAACTCTACCTCACGGACACCCTCTGGCCGGACTTCAGCGAACGGGACATGGAAATGGCCGTCAAGGACTACGCCCGCAGAACGCGCCGTTTCGGCGGCATCTGATTCTCTCTTGCACCTCAATCATCAAGGAACAACCATGAATCAATACGCTCTCATTCTGGCCGGCGGCAGTGGTACGCGCTTCTGGCCGCTCTCACGGGACCACCGCCCCAAGCAGCTCCTCAACATCATTGGGGAAGACACCCTGCTCCGCCAGGCCATCGACCGGCTGGACGGCCTCGTCCCCAGGCAGAACATCTTCATCCTCACCAACCATTTGCAGGAAGCGGAAGTGCGCCGCCAGGCGCCGGACATCCCCGCGGACAACATCGTATCCGAACCCGTCCGTCGTGACACGGCGCCCGCCATCGCCCTGGGCATCGGACTCATCAAGGCGACGGACCCGCACGGCGTCATGCTCGTCATCCCGTCCGACCAGCTCATTCGGGACCGGGAAGACTTCCGCGCCCTGATGCAGGCTGCCATGGACACCGCCGCCCAGGAAAAAGCCCTCGTCACCGTAGGCATCAAGCCCACTTGGCCGTGCCCTTCCTACGGATACATTGAACGCGGGGAGGAAACGCCCTGCGCCTCTCCGGCCCATTCCTGCCGTGAAGTTCTGCGCTTCAAGGAAAAACCGGATACGAAAACAGCCGCCTCCTACCTGGCGCAGGGCAACTTCTGCTGGAACGCGGGCATGTTCGTCTGGAGCATTCCCGCCGTTTGCGAGCAACTGGACAAGCACTGCCCGGAACTGGCCTCCTTTGTGGAACACATTGCAGAAGCGCCGGATCCTCATCACGCCCTCCAGGAGGAATTCCCCTCACTCACTCCCATTTCCATCGACTTCGCGCTGATGGAACACGCCGACCGGGTACTCAACTTTGAAGCCACCTTCGACTGGGATGACGTAGGCTCGTGGATCTCCGTGTCAGACTATCTGGAAAGCCACAACCGGAACAAAACCAACACGGATATCACCGTGCAGGACGCCTCCGGCAATATCGTCTTCTCTCAGGGCGGGGACAAGCACGTGGCCCTGCTGGGCGTGGAAAACCTCATTGTCGTGGAAACGGCGGACGCCATCCTCATCGCCAACAGGGACAAGGCGGACGATATCAAGAAAATCGTCAACCAGCTCCCGGACGAACTCAGATGACCAGCCAGCATCCCGCCCTGGGCATCGACTACGGAGAAGCCCGCATAGGCATAGCGGCCACGGACCCGGTGGGCATCATGGCCCATCCTGTGGAAACCATTCACAGGCGGCAGACGGACGCCGTCACCCGCATCGTGCAGATTGTTCAGGAACGGGGCATCCGCACCCTGGTGCTCGGCCTCCCCGTACGCATGGACGGCACGGAAGGCAGTGCGGCTGTCAAGGTGCGCGCCTTCGGCAGGGAACTCTCCGCCGCCCTGCCCGGCCTTCCCCTTATCTTCATGGACGAATGCCTCACGACCGTCATCGCCCAGGAAAAACTGCACGCCGCCGGAAAAAAGACGAAGAGCTTCCGGCCCGTGATCGACCAGGTGGCCGCCGTGGAAATCCTCAGCTCCTGGCTGGACTCTACTCTGTGCTGAACCGCCATAAATTGCTGATTTCCCCCCTCTATTTCCAGGGGGTAACTACATTCAAAAACAGCTTTTTAACTCGGTACGCCTCTTTCAGAAGGCCGTCCAAAACATAATTGTAGCTGAACCGTTTAAAAGCATATCCGTACACGCGCCTGATGGCGGCATCCTCCCCTTGCAATTTCTGCCGGTAAAGTTCAGTCTCCATATCAGCCTTTTCCCTGTGCTCTGCACTGATATTTCCGCCATGCAGCCGAAAATCCGCCAGCAAATGATTGAAATTCAAAAATTTCTTTCCCGCACGACTCAAGCGCACGTAATACTCACCATCCATAATAAACTTGAACCGCTCGTCCACCAGAAACCCTTCATCCATAATCGTTGAACGGCGAAAAAACAAGGATGTGGAAGGCAGGTAGCACCCATACCAGATCAACATATTTTCACAGAAAGGCAATGCCTTCATGGACCGGATATGGTTGCCGTCCTTATCAATAAAATTCCATGCTCCATAGACGACATCGGCCTCCGGATGCTCTTCCACAAATCTCTTTACGGCAGCCAATGCCCCGGGAAGCAGCCTGTCATCAGTATTAAACCACATCACCCACCTGCCTCTGGCACGGCGGAAGCCGCGGTTAATGCCATCCGACATGCCGGAATCCTTCTCTTCATACACCCGGAGGTGGGAATACTCCTTTAAAATCTCCCTCGTCCCGTCAGTGGATCCGGCTTCCTGGACAATATGTTCAAACGTCACACCTTCCTGGGACTTCACGCTCTCTATGCACTCCCGTATATATTGCGCATAATTATAACTAGGCGTGACAATTGAAAAATCCGGTTCCTCATTCATAAAATCTTATCATTTGATTTTTCGTATTTACCATAGAATCTGCATATCACGTCAACAATACTTTCCCATAAAAATGTGTCCTCCACTTTTGCCCGACCAGCTTTTCCCAACAACTTTCGTTGCTCAGGAGTTGCAGCAATATTTTTCATAGCCTCCGCAAAAGAATGAATATCACGGCGTGGACATCCCGATGGAGTAACAGGAATTCCGCACTTGGAATCAACAATTAACCCAGGACCAGCATGATCAAAACAAATCACGGGAGTCTGCAAAGCCAATGCCTCTACACACGCCTGGCCAAAAGCCTCATGTAATGCGGGATGAATGAATGCCGTGGCTGACGCCATCTCTCTATAAACATCTGAAATATTCGGTAATCTTCCAATGAGCTTTACATGGTCTGTCAGTTTTAATCTTGAGACCATTTTTCCGATACGCTTTTCTTCAGGCCCCTGACCAATAATGACCAGCTGTGCTGAAGGAAATTCCGGAACTATCTCCGCAAAAGCGGCTACCGCAATATCTATCGCTTTCCAATGATTCAGCCTGCTGGCAGTTACGAATTTGGGAATATCAGAAATAGAAGTTGATGTGGAAATACTGTCCATCATGTCCAGTTCATCCCGGCTCAATCCCGATTGAGGAACAACTTCCACCTGACAATTCACCAACTTCATCAATTTCAGGCGGCTATCGCTGGTTGTAGCTAAAGCATGCACCATTTCTTTGTATGCTCTCCGATACAGTGGGAAACTAGATACAAGCGTACTCATTATCCGTTTTAGTATCTCAAATCCACGGCCCTTCCATGAAAAATGAGAAAAATATCCTCGTGGAAAAGTTTCGCCCCCCCCCACAGGGCCAAATACCGTCGGAATACCGGAAAGAGGCAAAAGGGAAGGCACCCAATACTTCCCGAAAGTGATATGATGTGCCAAGTCAAAAGTTTTTGTTTCTAATAAACGCATTGTATGTTGCAATGCCACCTTCTGCCACTGCAAATAAAACATCTGTTCTCCTACTCCTTCCTCGTCCTTTGTCCAAAACGTTTTTTCAGGATCAATAAACTCCCACTGAACTCTCTTCATCCACGGCTCGTTCGCAGAAAGAATACTCTCTTTATACTTTCTGCGAACCAGAGCGGTCACTTCATGCCTTGAAGACATTTCCTTAATAAAATTCCAGCCGACCCCCGGTTCCGAACCACGATGAGGAATACACGAAAAAGCAGAAACCAAAATATTCATAGAACTCAAATTTTGATTTTGGTGTCTCCCTATATATTTTGTCAAGAAAAATATATAACATTCCCAGAAATTAAACAATTATTCAGAAATAATTTTCTGAAATCTACGAAACTTATAAAAATACGGAATTATGTAGAATAATCTTGTCGGAATATTGCATTATTGCCAACGTGGATATTCGGTAATAAATTGGCAGGAGAGATGGCCAGGACGACTGATACAAGACTAAAGTAAATAGTTCCGTAAAAACATAAGAACAAGCATAGATAAAAATTAAACTTTATCCTTATTAAAATAAAATCAGAGTCACGCCGCAATATTTTCTTCTCAAAATTGAATATTGACTCCACGGACGGGATCAGCTACACATCTCCAATCATTTAATTTGATAGCAATTTTGAAATTCATATAATTCGCTTAGAAATAATTGCCTTTATGGAACATTTCGTAAAATACAGGAACTGGTATTACCTAGGCACATCCATTCTGTTTGTTCTCATTGCCGCGTCCACTTCCCCCCTGTACGAATTTAATAGGAATCCCGATGGCCAAGTATATATGGATATCGGGAAAATGCTGTTTTACGGAAAGTCGCCCTACTCTGAGTTATTCGACCATAAAGGACCTCTGATTTTTCTATTGTATGGGGTGGGATATGCGATCAATCCTGGGAATTTCTTCGGCGTTGCCTTAATAGAAATTATATTCACTTATTTAACACTTAAATGGGGATATCGTCTAAGCAATTTTTTTACAAAAGGGATACTTTGCACCATTATCCCTTTTTATCTTCCTCTGTGTTATCTTTTAATGTCTGCGGGACATCCGGCAGAATTCCTCATTCCATTTCAAATTCTTTCGCTTATATATTTTTTTGAATATTTTTACTCTCGCAACATTCTACTGCCTTCCATAAAATTATGGAACCTGGGAATGATCGTCTCCTTTGCATTTTGGTTAAAATTTAATCTTTGCTCCTTCTGGCTTGTTCCCTTATTTTTTATCCTTTTCCGAATCTGGAAACAAGCCGGCGCACGACGCCTTTTAAAAAGCGTTTCTCATTTTAGCGGAGGCTTCATGGCAATCACCATGCCTATCCTGATATACTATGGAATTCAGGGAACATTGAACGATCTATATGAGTGTTATTTCTCATACAATTTTTCATACGGAACCGAAGCCCAGCCATTTGCATGGTTCACATGGCGCCTGTTCCTAAAAGGAATCACTTTCGGAGGGTGCTCCCTTTTAATGATTTTCAGCAACTATACCGTCTGGAAACACACTAAATCCGTTCCATTCCTCATTGCATGGATAGCTGGGATCCTAATCACCTGGATTGCAGATTTCATGGGAGGACGGGCTCCCTACAACTATTTTATTATTCTTTTACCATACGCCTTCATAGGCTTGGTCGGGCTCATGGAATTAGTGAAAGAAAAGTTGCAATGGAAATTGTTTTATTCCCGTAAACTTTATCTTTTAGCCATTTTGTGTCCTCTGGCTGCTTCTTCATACAACTTCTATCAAAAATTTACTGGAAAATTAAAAGAGAACAACAGGGGGCTGGAAAAAATATGTGCCCACTTGCGATCCATTACAGACCCACAAATCATACACTTCATGGACCTTTCCTTCGGGTTTGTACAACAAGCTCCTGTCTACCCGAAATTGAAATTTTATATTATCAGACCCACATGGGACAAAGCTGTGAAAGAAGTGTGTTTCTACCTGACAAATCAAAAAGCCGATTTTCTGATAGTCAGCTTCCCCTTGGATGCCCCCATCATGGAACCCTACAAAAACATCATCCTAAAAAATTACATCCCAATTGATGAATTACCCAATTTCCGCTCCGCTTCCCTGAACCATTCCATGCACATTACTTTATATCAGAGCAAGCGCTCCAAAGAGCAAAGTATACACCGCCACCTCGCCGTTCCTACCCAAACAACAGCAAAACAAGTCTCTTCTTTCTAATAATTCATTAGAAACTTTCATTTAAACAAGAAATCACTCCAACCCATCTTCAGCACAATCTTGCCGTTGCGGAACTCTTCCTGCGCCTTCTCCACGGCCCGGCGCACTTCGTTCAGCGGAAACACCGTATCCACGGCCTGCACCAGGCTGCCCTCCGCCATCAGCCGCGCAAGCTTGTCATAGGCAGCCGCAATATCCTGGGCCGGAGCATGTTTAAGCCATTGGGTCACCCACAGGCCCTCCAGCCTGATGCCCTTGAAAATCAGGAACCCGTTCGGCACCTTGATGCTCTTCCTGCTCATGGCTCCGTAGGTAACCATGCTTCCGCCGGGTGCGAGCATATCCATCAGCCTCAAGGCGCTTTCCCCCCCTACGGCGTTGGAAGCCAGAACAGGACGCTTCCCGTCCAGAAAAGCCAAGGTTCTCTTCACTGCATCCTCGTCATTCTCGCCAACCACCAGATCCGCTCCCAGCATCGTCAGCTCATCCCTCAATTCATCCGGCCTTCTGACAAAATTCACCGTCTTGACACCCATCTGGCGAGCAAGCTGGATAATGCAGCGCCCCACCCCGGAATTGGCGGCGTTCTGGACGACCCAGTCGCCGGGCTTCAGGCTCACGAACCCTTCCAGCATCCGCAGAGCCGTGAGGGGATTCACCTTCAGCATGGCCGCCTGCACGGGGTCCACCGCCACGGGCAGCTTCATCAGGTTGACGGCAGGAACCGCCACAAGCTTGCTCCAGGAGCCCACGCCGCGCAGCAGAATCACCTGGTCCCCTTTCCGGAAGCCGTCCGCACGGGACTCTTCCACCACGCCGCAGCCTTCCAGTCCTGCGCGTGAATGCGGTAGTACGGGCTTCACGCCGTACACGCCCTGAATGAAATTGATATCGGCCGGATTGATCGGGGCGGCCATCATCCGCACCAGCACTTCCCCCTCTGCCGGAACCGGGGCGGGACCGGAAACATAAGCCAGCACGTCCTGGGGCTTCATGCCGCATTCGGAAAACTCTGCATAATGATTTTCACTCATGCTTCCAATCTCTCACGGAGCTCCTCCGCGTGCAAGTGCAGGCTACGTTTTAACAAGGAATGAAGTCGGTCTGCATGGCGCCGGACGTAAAATCCGGAGCTTTTGATCAGTTATTCTTGACCTTGGGCAAAAATACGGTAATCTTTCTTCCTCGCATTAACAAATAACTTCGATTGCCATGTCCCGAATTTGCATCATCCGAGGTACCATGCCTCACAAAGGTCGTCGTATCCATCGCTCCGGTCTTGCCAAGAAAAAGGGCGGTATTGGTCGTCACGTCACTAAGACTGTCAATCGTACCGTTTATCCCAATCTTCAGGAAAAGCGTATCTGGGTTCCTGAACTGGGCCAGTTCGTTAAAATGAAGATTTCTGCCAAGGCCTTGCGTACAATCAACAAGAACGGTGCGTACAACACTCTTAAAAAGGTAGGTCTCCTGTAAAAAAAGATTCTTTTTTTGAACGTTGCTCTGCCGGCTGAACTCTAAGGCTTCAACGAGGTGAGCAACTGGCAAAAAGGATTTCCAAAAGACAAGGGATCATCTGCTTAAGTGAGGCACCTCCAAGTTGAAGGTTTTATTGAAACACTAATATACCATCGGACGTAATATAAGACGTCCTCTACTGGAAAAGATCACACAGATGAAAGCCCAAACCAAAATCGCTCTTAGAATTAATGATGACAACCCCAACCATCACCTGTGGAACAACAGGGGGGTCTGGTGGTGCCACGTCACGGTTCACAAGCCCGACTCCACGGCGGAACGCCTGAGATTCTCCTTGAAAACCCGCGACATCGAAAAAGCCCGCGCACGCCGCGACAAGATTTTCGCCTCCATTCAGCAGCACTTCGGCATCGCCGCCTAAGCCGCTCTGAACAGAGAACAAGGCAAAGTCACATTCAATCTTTTTGAAACTTGAGAACCGTCCCGGATTACCGGGGCGGTTCTTTCTATTTGTACCCGTGCAATCAAATAACAAATGTGTTTCTCTTGTTCCCTGCCGGGCACAAATTGATTTCAAAGTAAAAAATTAAATCATCCATCCTCTGAAATAAAGAAACGGAAACACAAAAAGCATAGGGGAAAAATAAGCACCATTCCGGGATGTTTTCATATGTCTTAAGCTTGCTCCCGCACCGGTAAATGAAATGCTCCGCAAATAAATCAGAAAACACGGACGGAAAAACAATCCGGAGCTCCGGCTCCAGACCTGTACGTATCTGCCGGATATCCGTAATCAAGGTGCGGAATCTCTGGATAAGCCCCCAGGAAGAATCATCCTGATAAGCCTGCCCGCATACTAGGCATCACTCTTTCTTGGTGAAGCGGAACATGGCCGCACCGTGACTGTTGAGCTCCACGGCAATGTCCCCTTCAGCCGTTCCCTGGTCCGCACGCTTCCAAAGGTCCCGCACTTGATGGGGACCAGACAGGCCGATATCCTTCAGATTCACCTTCAGAACCTCCTTCGAACCGCCGATATTGAAAAAGCCCGCAGCTGTGGAACCGTCCGCCAGCTCCTTCGTCCATACCTGGAAATTCCCCTGGTTCCACGCCCTACGGGCCGGATGGGCCGCCGGATCCTGGTCCACGGCAATCACCTCGTCATTGGTCAGCAGACCCATCGTGAACGAATCAATATTCTCCAGGTCGCAGGAAATAATGAGGGGAGCAGACAGCAGACACCACAGAGTCACATGCGTGTATTGTTCATCCGGGGACAACCTCGTCTGGCCAAACGCAGTATTGGGCCGGTTGGGCTTGCCCAGCTTGCCGACCTGGAGAATGTCCGGATCGTTCCAATGTCCCGGGCGCATGTACTTCTGCCAGCGTTCCTGGGAAAAGCCGATGCCGCTGACACTGCCCCAATGGTCCTCGATATCTCCCGTCGTTCTCCACAAATTGGCCAGCCTGGACAACTCTTCCACATGCTCATACGGAGCCGCATTGGACAGACTCAGCACGATATCGCGCCCGGACTCATCCAGTGCTTTCCGGATGCGTTTCGTCGTGGGCACGTCATTGGGTTTCCAATCCACCTTCACGTAATCGAATCCCCATTCGGCCCACTGCCGGGCGTCGCGGTCAAACAGCCATACGGGCCCTGTGCGGTCGGCATGCTGACGGTGAACGCCGGGATAGCGTCCGAATATCTGATACTCCTGCAAACGGTCCTTTTCCGGGATGCTCAATCCTGCATAATCCGCCTTCTTGTCCGGCGCGCTTCCGCCGATAAAGCCGGCATACGTCCCCATCCACGGCGTTGAATAAATGCCAGCCTTCAGCCCCATGGCATGAATGGCACGGCACATGGACTTCATATCGGGGAAACGCTTGTTGGGTTGAATGGAAAAATTCTTCCCTCCCCGTTTCCCCTGCCAACAATCGTCAATGTTGATGTAGGTCCAGCCATGGTTGACCAGCCCGCGTTCCACAAAAAGCCGGGCGGTCTTGAGTACCTGGTCCTGTCCTACCGCCTCGCTGTAAGAATACCAGCTGCTCCAGCCCATCGGCGGAGTGAGGCATAAATCGTCACCCACCTTCAATACCCATTCCCCGGCATCCTTTCCGTGCCTGTTGGCGGCCTCAAGCTTCACCCGGTATTCCCCCTTCCGCATCGGGGCTTTGCCGGAAATCAGGCCTCGGGAATCCATCTTCACCCCTGAGGGCAATCCGGACACTCTGATCTGCATGGGACGCTCTCCGGAAACCGGCACCTGGAACAGCACTTCGGACCCAGGCCTGACTCCCAGGACGCGGGCTCCATTGATCGACGGCAGCGGAGATGTCTCCGGCGTCAGGCGCGCTCCGGAAACCGGAGCGGGATAGGGATTTGGAAAATCGGCGCAAACCGCGGAGGGAACGGCTGACCCGATGGCGGCAAGACATAAAAGACGGCATAATCTCATAACGTTTTCAATATGGGAATACTTCAACAAAACGTCATGTCCGCCGCACTTCTTTCACGGAATTTTCTGCCCGGAGAAGGCACGGCTCCGTTCATTCTCCGGCGGCGGATGCCGGAAAAACCCCAGCACGGAAACCCCGGGAATTCTTCCGGCAAGAGCCCGGAACGCCTCTTCCGGCATCACGCAGGCCGCTGTGGACAAGGCATCCGCCAAAGCGGCTGTGCAAGCCTGAACGGTGATCTGTCTGCCTTCCGTGACACCCAGCCCCGTAGCAGGATCCAGCACATGGGAATACGCCACACCGCCTATCTCCGCAAACTGGTGCGCATCCCCGGAAGTGGATACGGCGGCATGGCTCAACAGCCGCTGCTCCAGCCGCCCCCCCTCCACGGCCACCCGGAGCTTCCAGCCTCGCATTCCCGGCGGGGGAGCCCCCGCCAGAACATCGCTGGTGCTGTCAATGCAGAAAGACTCCACTCCCCTTTCTTCCAACATCTCCGCCATCCTGTCCACGGCAAACCCTTTGCCGATGCCTCCCAGATCCATCCTCATCCCCTCCGTGGCCTTCATCACCCCTTCCCCGTCCACAGACAGCTTCTCCCAACCGGAAGCCCGGCGCGCACGCTCCAGCTCCTCCTGGGAAGGAAGAACCCCGAGGCGACGGGACTTCTTCCACAAACGGATGAAAGGTCCCAGCGTGGGGTCAAAGGCTCCGCGCGTCAAACAGGCATACTCCAGGGACAGCGACAACACCCTCCGTAACTCCGGAGAAACGGGAACCTTCACCCCTGCCGGAGCGGCATTCAGGGCGGCGAGCTGGCTTTCCGCATCCATGGCGGACATCACCCCCTCCCAGAACACGGCACAGGCCAGCGCCCGCATGCAGGCCTCTTCCGTCCGGCCTTCGTCCATGCCGTAACCGGGATAGGCGCGCACCGTAAACACCGTGCCCATGACCGCTCCCCTTGCCGTCACCCTGCCGTCCGCGGCATGTTCGCAGGAAACAAGCCGGGCGGAAACGGCAGCCGTAGGCTCCGCCATGCCGCCGGACATGCCGGCGGCAGGCAGGAAAAAGGCACAACATGCCAGAACGGCAGTCTTCCTGAAAAACAACTTTATGCGCGTCCGGAGGACCATCCGGCAAAACTTACTCCGTGCAAACGGGCAAGAGCAAGACCCCAGCACGCCATTCCCTCCCTCTTTTCTTCCCGTGCTGACAGACATGCGGCAGATTCCTTCATTTGAGGCTGGCACTCTGGTCTCTTTTTATGATAAATGGAACGGTTCAAATTCCAGCGCAATTTTCCTCTGCCTCTTCATTCTTATGTCCAAATTCCTCCTTTCTCTCTGTTCCCTCTGGCTTCTCTTAACGCTTCCCTCCTCCGCGAGCTGGTATGGAGATGAAGTTAAGGCTGGATCGGACATCATCATGGTGGACCTGCTCTACCCTTACTGGCCGGAATCCACCTACTTCTCCTGCTGGAACCTGGACATGTTCCCCAAGGGCGGCTACTTTTACGCGGGTGTGGCGGCCAACGTCAATGATAACACGAACCTGGAAACCTACCGCCCCTCCACCGTGTGGTCCTTCTGGCCTGCTCCGGTTTACGAAGGGCGCCAGGTGCGCAATGTGTACGTCAATCCCCATGTCTATGCCCAGCAATACGTGGGGGAAGGAGCCTCCGGGAAGGCCGGGGGCCGGGACGTGCCTTGGATCAAGACTAGGCAGTGGTACACCATGTTCATACGCACCTGGGGTGCGGACGAAGCCAAAAAGGAATGCTACGCCGGGTGGTGGATGAAAGACCAGGCCGGCAACCAGTGGCACCACATCGCCACCTTCCGCATTCCCTATGCGGCTACAGGTTTCAAGGGCAACGGAGGATTCCTGGAGGACTTCGGCCACGGAGGGCGCAAACAGCGGGAACTGTGGCGCGGCAAGGGCTTTTACAGGCACAACGGAACATGGGAAAAATGCGATACCGTCTCCATCAACGTCCCCAAGGAAGGAGGCATGAAATACAGCGGCTGGACGGTCCACCAGACGGAAAATGACTCCGTGCTGACCATGTCCTATACGGAAAACAGGCAATTCCCTAGAAACCTGGACCCGGGCCGCAAGCACACCTTCCGGCTGAAGCAGCCGGACGCTCCGGCCATGGACGCCATCATGGCGGAAGGGAAGGCGCGCCATAACGGAGGGCAGGTGATCGTGGACTGGTCACTGAAAGACACGTCCTCCCCCCAGTTCGCGTACAAGATAGAAGTATTCGACAACCCGCAATACTCCGGTACGCCCGTCCATGCCGTGGAAGAGCAAATCCCCCACGTGCGCACCAGGGCCCTTTCCCTGCCGCGGGACATCTCCCAGTGCTTTGTTAAACTCACCATCACGGACATCTTTGACCAGAAAAAGACCCTGGAACTGACCAGGGCGGAAACGGAAGCCCCCATGAAAGGGAAAGGGCTTCCCGGCAAGCACGACCTGTCCCCCGGCCTGGAATACAAATACCTGGAAAGCAAGGACGGCTGGTCTAAACTGTCGGAACTGGACTTCTCCAAACCAACGAGAACCGGAGTCTCCCGCGGATTTGACACTGCCCTGCGCGGAGCCAGGGAAGGCCGCTTCGCCTTTGACTACGAAGGTCTTCTCATCGTCCCCCAGAGCGGAGCCTATACCTTCGCCCTCCAATCCTGCGACGGAAGCCGGCTGGACATCGGAGGAAAAACGGTCATTGACAACGACGGGCTGCACAGCACCTCGGAAAAGCGCGCCTCCGTCTTCCTGGAAAAGGGGACGCTCCCCATCAGGCTGACCTACTTCAAGAAAAAACCGGAACACGAATTCACCGTGGCATGGGTGGGCTGGCAGTACGGCAACCAGCCCCTGGAGGCAATTCCGAGTTCCAACCTGATGCGCCCCAAACGGGCCGACATCCCGGAAGCCAGGCTGGACATGACCGGCCAGGGCTTTGAACGCATGCTGAAAACGGTCCTGTCTTCGGGACGGATCAACAAGGTGGAATACTACAACGGCAGCAAGCTCGTCTCTTCCTCGGAAAGCGCTCCGTTCACCGCCCCGCTGATGCTCTTCAACGGAGAAAACAAAGTGTGGGCACGCGTCTTCTACAACGGGAACCATACCGTGGACACCCTGGTGCTCACCATCCCTTCCCAGAGCCGTGTCGCCCCGGGCTGGGACATCATGCTGCGCGGGGAGCCGGGCCTTCCCTACGCTATCAGCGGCACGGGGAATGCATTCCGCTTCGTAGGGGAAGGGGAATACCTCGTTAATAAGAAAATCAAGGGGGACTTCATGCTGACAGCCCACATCAACTCCTTCAGCGACAAATCCCTGGACCCGGGCGGCGACTGCTGGGTGGGCATCATGGTGCGCAAGGATGCCGGAGCCACCAACTATGACGATGAAATAGCCGTCTTCCATACCGTGGGCCGCGGCCTCAGATGCAGTGCGGACTTCAGCGACTACGGAACGGGGCGCCAGTCCACCTTCGGCCTGAACAAGGAACATCGCTGGCTGCGCATCGTGCGGCGCGGCAACGAATTCACCTGCCTTACCTCCCAGGACATGAAAAAATGGGAGATAGGCATGCAGCGCATCATTCCGATGAAGGAGGAAGCCATCGCCGGCATCACCTTCAGAACCATTCCCGGCAAGGGAAAAGGCGTCTTCTCCGCCGTCGTGGACGGAGTTACCCTGAAACCGGCCAAACTCCAGACCCACAAAATAGCCTCCCCCATGCCTGCCGGAAAAATCATCGGCTACTCCCTCCTCTCTCCGGAGCTGACGGCCGTCCGCTACCGCACGGGGGCAGACCTGGTGGAACACAAAAACGGCGCCTACGTGCGCAAGCCCCTTTCCCTGCCCAGGGGTGTCAAAGCGGTCCGGTCCATGGCTCTTTCCGGGAACAGGCTCCTGCTGCTCGCCCCCACCTCCCAGGGGGGCGCCCTGTTCAGCAGCACAGACATGGGTAAAACATGGACCGTCGCCAATCCGGAAGTGAAGGTGGATCCTTCCCCGGCTTCCTTCATTGCGGGGGAACTCATCTCCGTCAATCCCCGCAACCCCCAGGAAATCATTGTAGGATCAGACCGGGCCGGACTGTTCATGAGCACGGACGGAGGCGCCACCTGGAAAAACACCGGGCTGGAAGGGGAACCCTTCACCAACGTCGCCTTCCATACCATGGTCCAGGGACGGATGGCCGCCCTGTCGGCCGACCGCAAGACCAATATGAGCAAAATCTTCGTCTCCACCAACAATGGAAAAAAATGGGACCGGAAAAATGAAGTGCAGGGAGCCGGATTCCTGAAAATCGTCTTTGACACCCGGGCCGCAGACCAACTCTATGTCTTTTCCACACTGGGCGTTTACACCTCCTTCAACGACTGCCGCACCATGAACCGGGTCATGCAGGGCCTCCCTGTCAGCCAGCCTACCCTGGCCATTGACAGAAGAAGGCTGGACGACACATTCATGCTGGCCGTCCCCCTGGACGGCAAAGGCGTGTACTCCAGCGAACGCAACGCCAGAAACTGGAAAAAGCGGGCGGACAAGGAAGATTGGGGAGCCGCGTTCAATCTGCTCATTGACACGGCGGACAACAAGCACATCACCCTGTACGCGGAAAAAGGCATCTATGAAAGCACGGACGAAGGGAAAACCTGGAAACAGGTCTATGTCTCGCGGTAAAACGGAAAACGGGGCAGCCAGCCATAACGCTATCATTTTGTCCGGCATGCCGGACCTTGGTCAATCCAAGTTAATGAGAGGATTTGACTCTGATACCCCCTTCCCTTCGTTGGAAAAACCATCTCTTTCATCCGCAACGGAAATGGGATAAACACGACGGGAATAACGCAGAAAACACCTCCCATTTCCGGCATCAAACGCGGTACCTCCTTCCTGTATGACGTGACCGTCACTCCCGGAGAAAACAGCATTGACGCCCCCATCACGGAGCGCGGTTCAATCCGCCAACCAAATCCCCTTCCGAAGGCTGAGCCGCCGTCATGCTCCTGGCCGGCCAGGGCGGAGCTCTGGTCACTGACCAGGAAATCAACAATGCCGTTCTGGCCCCATGCAGGAAACTGCCCCATCCGGCATGCGGGCCTTCTTCGCCATGTCCGGAAGCCATTCCCAATATGGTACGGAGCCCATGTGGACCTCTCCAGCGTCTCCACCAGTCTTCAGAAACTCCGCTCCTTGGTACTGGGCAGCTTCTTTGAAGATGCCACTTCCGTCCGCGCCACCGGGGACACATCCTATTACGGCGGCGGCATCCTGCCCCGCTATAAAACTTCATTTCCTGAGGCTTGAAAGGGCTTGTGCTGGAAGCCTCCTTCCAAGCGGGAAGGCCGGATGCGGACTATCGCAGCGGGGACTTGACAGACGGAGCGGGCAATCCCTCCACCTGCAACCTCTCCCCCCCTGCTACGGGGGCATGCCGGATTATTCTGTGAACGCAATTTTAACTCCAAAATCAGAATGAATTCCCCTGCCCGTTTCCTCTGAATCCATCAGAACGGTGACCGCGCTGACATCGGCCGGGAACAACATCAGGTTCCGTGCCGTCGCGTACAGACAGGACATCGCCGCGCCCAGCCTCCGCGGAGGGACGGGCATGGAGGAACTGGGAGTGGAATTCCAGCCGTTGGCGGGAAAACCAATCTTCCTTGGTCTGGGAATAAAAGGTTACACCGGCAAGCGGGATGAATTTAACGGCAGCATTCAGCTCCGCGCAGTCTTCTGAAAAACCTTCTGCATAAAACACCCCGCCGCGCAAATAGGAAGCGTCAAAAATAAACACCCTCCGCCCGGGCGGAGGGTGTTTTGCCATCAAGGCTGAAAACTCCGTTTATCTGGCAAACAGGGCGTGAATGCGGCGGCACACCTCCTCCACGTTCTCCCGTGAGTTGAACGCGGAAATGCGGAAGAAGCCTTCCCCCTTGGAGCCGAAGCCGGAACCCGGAGTGATGACGACATTCGCCTCGGCCAGCATCTTGTCAAACAATCCCCAACTGTCCAGGCCGTCCGGACAGGCCGCCCACACATAGGGCGCGTTTTCTCCACCCCACACGCGCATGCCCGCCTGGCGGCACGCATTCAGCAGAAGGGAGGCATTCCCCAGATAATGGCTGATCAGAACATCGGTCTGCGCCATCCCTTCCAGCGTGAACAGGGCTGCCGCACCGCGCTGGACGATGTAGGAGGCTCCATTGAACTTCGTGCTGGTGCGGCGGCTCCACAACTGGGAGATAGGCACCTTGTTCCCGTCGGCGTCATGGCCCTTCAGCTCCTTCGGAATCACCACATAGCCGCAGCGCACGCCCGTAAAGCCGCCCTGCTTGGAAAAGGAACGGAACTCAATGGCGCAGTCGCGCGCGCCGGGAATCTCAAAAATGGACCTGGGAACATCCGGATCCTGAATAAACGCCTCATAGGCTGAATCATACAGAATAATCGCATGGTTGGCGCGGGCGTACTCCACCCACTTCAGCAGCTCCATGCGGGAGGCTACCGCCCCGGTCGGATTGTTCGGGAAGCACAGGTAAATCAAATCTACATGTTCCTGTGGCAGATCGGGCACAAAATTGTTCTCCGGCGTGCAGGGCAGATACACCAACCCCTCGTAGGATCCGTCCTTGCGGGCCTCCCCCGTATTGCCGGCCATCACGTTTGTATCCACGTAAACGGGATAAACCGGGTCCGGCACGGCAATCCTGTTTCCTCTGCCGAAAATATCCAGAATGTTCCCCGTGTCGCACTTCGCGCCGTCGGACACGAAAATCTCGTCCACCTCCACATGAATTCCGTGGACCTGGTAGGCTTTCTTCGCAATCGCCTCCCTCAGCCAGAAATAACCCTGCTCCGGACCGTAGCCGTGAAAGCGTTCATGCGTGGCAAGATCGTCAACCGCCTGGTGCATGGCCTCAATGGCGGCCTGGGGTAGCGGTTCCGTCACGTCGCCTATGCCGCAGCGGATCAGCCGGCGAGCCGCTTCAGGATGGGCCTGGATGAACGCGTTCACGCGGCGATTGATCTCCGGGAACAAATATCCCGCCTGCAGCTTGAGGAAATGGTCGTTGATAATAGCCATGGTTGTAGTAGTAAGTGGAACCCATTCCATACCGTACACAGGAAGGAATCAAGACCGGGGTCCGGCATCTCCGCCCCTTCTGGTAAAAAATCTTCTCGCGTTTGCTGGGCACTCGCCGGAAAGAGGCGCTCCAGGGAATTCAGCGCCGTTTCATGCTCCTCATCAGCGCCTTGTCCTCCCGGCTCACCCTCAAAGACTCGATAATCTTTTGAAGAGCCTTGTTGTAAGAAAAATCAGGCAGGGAGGAACGCCGCAGGTACTTCAGCGTCAGCGCCGGGAACTTCACATAGCAGACGGAAACGGCCCAGGCTACGGCCATGGACACATAATAATCCCTGTGGAGCACCCCGTCCAGCAGGTCCAGCACGCGTTCCACGTAATCCTCCGTGATGAAATGGTCCAGCAACATCACCACGGCAAAGCGCACATGCCACGCATCCGGATGCTTCAAATACGGCTGAATGAAATCCCAGACCATTTCCGGATGCCTTTTGCTGAACTTCAACCCGGCGCAGAACATATCACACACAGCCCAGTTATCCATGCGTGGAACAAAACGCCCCACCCACTCCAGGCGCTCCTCCGGCTCCATCCGCGCCAATCCGGTCAGCATTCCGTCCAGCATCACCTCTTCCGCATACGGCTCTTCCGCCGGGTGCTCCAGCAGTTCCCTCCAGTCTCCCCGCGCCTCTTCCCTCGCCAGGCTCCTCAACAGGGGGATCCTCACCCCCAGAAGGCGGATAGCGCCGGGAATCAGGGAAGCGGAAAATTTCCGGAACTCCGGTTCTGCCAGTGCCTCCACCTTCTCCCGGAGTCTGCGTCTTCTCTCAATCATGGGCGGCATCCTATAAAAGGAGGGAATCAGGGACAAGGGAGAAAAAGAAATGGCAACCGACAGGCCATTATAGTAGCGTAGGGAGCAGCACGCACCCTTGTCCCTATGAAACAGCCCGGCCAATTCAACTGCCCCAAATGCGGCGCCCCCTTTTCCGCCGCGGATGTGGACGCCGTCCAGGATACCGTCACCTGCGGAAGCTGCGGCCATGCCGTCCCCTGGAACTCCCTGATCCGGGAAAACGAATCCCCCGCCCCCCTGGCCTCACCTCCCAAACATCTGACCATGCAGATGGAAGACGGCAGGATCACGCTCACCTACAGGCACTCCCGCTTTAAAGTCCTGCTAGCTCTGGGCTTCGCCCTCATCTGGGGCCTCATCACCCTCTTCCTTCTCTGGCTGTCCCTGGGACCGGCAAAAACGGACTTCGCCCTGCCCGTCTTCACCACCTTCTTTGCCGTAAGCGAGGCATTCATCATCTTCATTTGCGTGGACATGCTTCTGGGCAAGGTCGTAGTCCGCGCGGAACCGGGTCGCGGCGCCCTCTTCCGCGGCATCGGGCCGCTGGGCTCCACATGGACCTTCCTGCTGCCCATGCAGGCTGATGTGGCCGTGGAACGTCCGGGAGGGGATGGGGACAAATACCGCCGCATCTCCATTCCCCAGCCCTCCGGCAGGCCCTTCTACTTCTCGGGAGGAATTTCAGAACCGGACGTCCTGGAATACATAACCCTCGTTCTGCGCCGTTTCCGGGCCTGAAGCCACACTTTTCCGGCTCATTTCCGGCTCATGACATGCTCTCCGGAAACAGAGGACTCCCTTTTATTGTCCAACTGGCACAATAAAAAATTCCATGATAACCAACGAACTTGAAATTATTGACGTACGCGGCCGTGAAATCATTGACTCACGGGGCAACCCCACCGTGGAAGTGGACGTAGCCCTGGCAGGCGGCGCCATCGGGCGCGCATCCGTCCCCAGCGGAGCCTCCACCGGAGAGCATGAAGCCTGGGAGCTGCGCGACGGAGACTCCAAGCGCTACGGAGGCAAGGGCGTTCTCAAGGCCGTGGAAAACATCAACAAACTCATTGCTCCGGAAGTCGCGGGACATGACGCTACCCTTCAGCCCGCCATTGACAAAATCATGATTGACCTGGACGGCACGCCCAACAAATCCCGTCTGGGCGCCAATGCCATTCTGGGTGTCTCCCTGGCCGTGGCAAAAGCCGCCGCCGTGCAGCTTGACCTGCCCCTCTTCAAATACCTGGGCGGCCCGAATGCCAAGGTGCTTCCCGTCCCCATGATGAACATCATCAACGGCGGTGCCCATTCGGACTCCCCTATTGACTTTCAGGAATTCATGATCATGCCCAAGGGCGCCCCCACCTTCCGGGAAGCCTTGCGCTACGGTGCGGAAGTCTTCCATGCGCTGAAGGACGTCCTGCATGACCGCGGCCTGTCCACAGCCGTGGGGGATGAAGGCGGCTTCGCCCCGGCCCTGAAATCCGCGGACGACGCCCTGGAATGCATCGCCCGCGCCGTGGAACGCGCTGGCTACACGCTGGGCACGGACATCTTCATTGCCCTGGACGTGGCCTCCTCCGAATTCTACGACCCCTCCCAAAACCTGTACGTATTCAAAAAATCAGACGGCCGCGGCAGAACGGCGGAAGAACTTACGGCCTACTATCAGGAACTTCAGAAAAAATACCCCATCATCTCCATTGAAGACGGCTGTGCGGAAAACGACTGGCAGGGCTGGGAACATCTCACCAAAGCCATGGGCGACAACACCCAGCTCGTCGGGGACGACCTCTTCGTCACCAACGTGGAATTCCTCAACCTGGGCATCTCCCGCCATGTGGCGAACGCCGTGCTGGTCAAAGTCAACCAGATCGGCTCCCTGACGGAAACGCTGGACACGGTGGAGCTGGCCAAGGACAACAAATACTCCGCCGTCATTTCCCACCGCTCCGGGGAAACGGAAGACTCCACCATTGCGGACATCGCTGTGGCGACCAACGCCGGACAAATCAAAACCGGCTCCCTCAGCCGTTCCGACCGCATGGCAAAATACAATCAATTGCTCAGAATTGAAGAGGAACTGGAAGATGACGCAATTTTTGGTGGCAAAATTCATATCTTGTGATCAAAAATGCTTTGTTTGACTTAGTAAAATGCTCTGGAGACGCCGCTATTACCATCGTTTTACCTTGGCGGAACTTGAAATCCGCCGGGAAAAACGTGCCCTCATCGTTCAGAGGGCTCTGCGGCTCTTCGCCATTGTGCTGGCCCTGTGCCTGACCATGTTGCTCTCTCTGGTCTGCTTCAAGCCGTGGAAGGACCTGCGCTCCCTGGAACATGAACGCTCCTTCCTGCAGGCGCGTCTGGAAAAGGCGCGGGAACAGATGGAACAGTCCAAAAACGAATTCATCTGGATATCGCAGGACCCCCACTACTTTGAAATGATCGCGCGGGACAAGGGCAACCTGGCCCTTCCCGGCGAGCATATCCTCCGCTTTGCGGAATCCAATCGTCTTAAATAGGGCAGTATCCCTGGCGGAATGCTCCTTTTCCCAATGAAACAGGAGTCGGCTGGCCGCAGAGAAGGGCCCGGCAGAAAAAGGAAATTAAGAAATAAAAAGGCAGGCCCATTCCGGCAATTCCGCAATCGTGCAAACGCCTCCCCCAGCTCTCCAGGGAAGCCTCCATTCCTATCGGACTGCCGTATTCGATCATCTTTTTCCTAGGCACCGCGCCTGTCCACGGCCAGCACGCTCCCGCCCGCCATCGCTTCAAAGCCGATGCACGGCCAGTTCTCCGCCACATCCGTTGGGCACAGCACAATATGGCACCTCTCACAAAAATCCTGCCGGGAAAAATCAGCAGCAGCCATGGCCTCAGGATGATATGAATGTCTTCGGACTATTCCGGAGCAGGCAGATGATTGCCGTTTTCATTCACCTTGTTTTTTCGTTGAATGTTTGTATCCGCCGGGAAAAGGGGGAAAACTTCGCCGGGCTTTTCCTCAACCCATTCCCGGAGATGCTGCTGTTGTTATTCATCGGCGCCCTGGGAATTGGCGGAGGTACGGGGAATGCCAAGCGTGCGGCGTAGGCACCTCATCACGGAAAGCCGTGCAGAACGCGCCACTTTGTCCTGGTAGCGCCGGCTCAGGGAAACCACGTCCATATCCGCCAGGGATTCCGCAGACGGGAAAGTCATCCAGTTGTAATATCCCCACAGGGGACCTCCGGAGCCGCGCGTCCATGCCTTGGCAAGCAGCGGCGCCCCGTCCGGAAACAAAGCGGTAAACGCCCCCAGAACCACCGCTCCTTCCGGACACTTCATCGTGGAGGAAGACTGTTCCAAATGCTGAAGAATGGCCAGCAGAACGGGGGGCTTCAAGGCATACAGCTCATTGCTCAGCAAACCGGAGCGCAAACAGGTCCCGCAGAGCCCGGAACCGGAGCGGCCGAAGTTCCTCAGGAAATCGGCACACAGAACCAGATTATCCGGCTTGGTGCGCACCAGAACGTCCTCCGGATGCCGTATGGACTGGGCCATCAGGGAAAGGATGGAGGCCGCATGGTCTGAAGACGTGTGCGTTTTTTTCAAAAGCTTCCATTCTACGGACAGATGGAGCAATACTTCCTTCACGGTCTGGGGGCACGGAGCCCGCTCGTCGTCCAGAACGACGATGCCCGCTTCCGGCGTGCTCCAGCGGATGCATTGAACCGCCTCAACCAGCAGAGGGGCATTATTAGCTTTGCAGGGAATGAAAAATGTCATTCCCGGCCGTTCCGCAGGCATACCCTGCGCATATTCTGATATGGATTGGTTCATATAAATGATAGTTCAATTGAAATGATGCCTCGCATCAGCTCCATTTCTCCCATCATCTTTTGAAAACGCACCTTGTTTCCAGGGGCCTAGACCATTGATCCCAAGACTATTGAATCAATCATCAAGTGGCATGCCTCCTCCGCGGCAAGCTCTTCTTCCTGCAAATCCGGAGCATGGTACGAAATAAATCCGTCATCCGCTCCCAACCGTGCAGGAATCTTTTTCAGATCTCCATTCCCACGCCTTTTACGTTTTCAACGATCAACGCTGCTTGAGCATTCCCTCCAACTGCCCGCCCCCAATCGGACAGGAGGGACATTCCATGAATTTCCTGCTTCAGCACTTCAAGTTATTTTCCAGCCCTCCGGACTGCCCTTTCTCCATGATTCATCAAAGAACGCCCGCTCACATAAGAAGCAGCCACAGGACAAATCCGGCCCGTTCTGCGGAACATATACGGGGGTCATTCGCCATAATGCAGGGAATCCGAAACAGACACACTCAAAAATTGGAAAGATGGAGCCCGCCCTCTCTCTTCTCGGAAAATTACTTATCCTGCTCTTTGAAACGTTCCGGAACGGGACCTTCCAGCTCGGCGGTAGCTCCCCGTTCCGGAGGCGGAGCTACTTCCAAAAACGTTTCAGTCACGGTTTCCGACGAATCGTCCGGTTTGATCACTACGGAGACGACCCGATCCACCGCTTCACAGGAATCCGGGCACATATCCTTTTTGGCCTCATTCACGGCGCGAAGGGCAGTGCGCCGGAATTCGTGCGTATGCACATCCGCCTGCTTCATGACCGGAGCCAGAATCATCCCCTGGTAAATAACCGCGCCGATAATGACTACCAGAGCAATACAACCGCAAGTCAACGCTCCTTTGGCCATACAGTAGGTTCTATTGTCATAGCGTCTTACCGCGACGACTCCCAGAATCACGGATAAAATGGCGCAAAGCAGCCCGGGAATAACTGCCACCCAACCCAGACATGGAAGAAAGGCGAGAATTGCAAGCACCAATCCGATAATACCTAAAACCAGTGCCGCAATCGGCGAAACAGCTTCGCGAACAGGACGAATCCCGTCCAAATCATTTGACTTGTCCATAATTCATTTTTTCATTGGCATTCCCCATCCGGGAAACACTCTTGAAATTAAAGAATTCAGACAAAAACTGTCAAGGTGCCTTTCCGTTACACAAAAAGCGCCCTGGTTGTTTTCAGAGACATCAGGTCCCCTGCAAATCTTCGCTGGATGTGCCGCAACATCCGGAAATAAAAACAATTATTGAAATTTAAGAAATGTTGGAAATCAGGATTTCCTGTCTTATGCTCCCCTTCTCTTCATGACGGGAATTAAATGAAAGAACATGACGTCACAGCCGGGCAAACAAGGAAAATCCCTGAAATGGCCCCCTTCACCGCTCCCGCTGGCCTGAATCCATATCCTTTTCTCTGTATCTCTTCATCAACATCCACAACACGTAAATCACGGCGGCTCCGCCGTTGAGCAGGCCAATGGAAAACCAGAACGGGGCTCCCCTGTTCCATTCCCACGCCTCGCGTACATGGCCGTTCGCCATTTCTGCATAACCGCGGGTCATGCCGCACAGAGGACATTCCTGATGGGGCACGGCAACGGCAGCGGCTATGGAATTCATCCCTCCCGGACTAATCAGCAAAGCCATGACGGAAGGGATCAGCAGCATAAGGGATAATCCCGCCCACACGGGGAGCCATACTTTCCTGATCATGCCGAACAAATCATGGCGGGAATGCCTGGCATCCCCGCCATGTAACATATAAATGATCCGGGGAAAAACCTCTTGCCCGGCTTTTAAAGAGTATCGGACGTTTCTCCCCTTTCGGCGGCAGGCGCAGCGGGAACAGCAGGAGCGGGAGCCTGCGGCCTCCGGAGGGATTCCCCTTCCTTCGGAACTTCCTTGGTCGAATTATCCATGATCTTCTGAAATTCCACGCTGTGTTCTTCCGCAAAGGCGGAAGCGGAGCTGACCATCCATATCTGGGCGCCGCAGGCCATCAACGTCAGCACTACGGCAATAATGGAAACGACAAGCGCGCCCTTGGGAGAGCCCTTGCTTGCGGCCACAATACTCATAATCAACGCGATAATGGCAAGAAGGCCGGCCGGGATCAGGGCCACCCAGCCCAGGCACGGGAAAAAGCCTATCAATGCAAGAACCAGGGCAATAATGCCGAGGACCAGGGCAGCCGTGCAGGAAGGGGAACCACTGCAGCAGGACGGATTTTGGGGGAAAGAGGGATCGTTCATCATCGTATTATTCCTATATGGGGTTGTTGAAATTCCTTCTTGGAATCGTTGTGTCCGTCCTACTGGAATATCTATCTCCTGTCAAGATGCAAGCTCTGGCATCCCGGCGCGCCTGACTTGAAAAAGAACCCGTAAAAACATCCAGGGGGACATATCGCCTTTCTAACCGGGTTCTCCTTATGACACTGCTTAAAGCAGCAGATAACCCGCCGCAACGGCGCCAATACCCAGCGCGGCGCTGAACAACATCAACCTACGCTTGCTGCGGCTTCTCCACATCAGGGCGACGCCTGTCACATAAGCCGCCAGCAGGGAAAAAGCGGCCCCCCCGCCCAGAAAAGTAAACCACCATCCGGCCTTCCCCTTATGTACCAGCAGCAATTTGGAATACACCCCCGGAGACACCATCTCCGCGCGGAGCGCATCCCCCTTCCTGATCAACAACACATGGTCATCCGTCAAAGGGCCGAGCACGTAATTCCCCTTGAATGGACGCACTTTCCCCTCCGGCAGCGTGGCTCCGCGCCGTTCCAGCTCCCGGAGGGAGGCTTCGTAGGGAGGACGGTCGGTGCCGTCCAGCTCATGCACCGTCACGGTGGAGGTAAAATTCTCATCCGTACCGGCCAGATAAAGCAGGCCGGTGACGGCATACACCACCACCATGGGAAGAAAAAACAGGCTCAGCACCAAATGCAGGGAACGGCAGGAAAAAACATTCATAACGAGTGATGAAAACTTTAATGCACGCGCCCCAGCAAATCCGCCAGTCTTTTCCCCAGCGCTTCTATCTGTTCGGGCTGGTGGGCCGCCGTCACCGTGATGCGCAACCGGGCCGTTCCGCGCGGCACGGTTGGGTAGCGTATGGCGGGAGCCAGAAAACCTTGTTCCAGCAGCTCCTGCGCTGCAGAAAGGGCCGCCCCGTTCTCACCGATCACGACCGGAAAGATGGAAGAAACGGGCCGTCCCGGCATACCCAGGGCTCCGGAAAGAGCATCCGCCAGAGTGGAAACATGCCGGCGCAGCTCCTTCCCCTCCTCCCCGCTGATGATCCGTACCGCTGCCAGGGCGGCTGCGGCCAGCGCTGGAGGCGGAGCCGTGGAATAAATCAGGGAGCGGGCGGAATTGATCATCACATCAGCCCATGCCCGGGAACAGGCCACATATCCTCCGCTCAGCCCGGCCGCCTTGCTCAGCGTACCCATCTGGAAATCCACTCCGGAGGAAACCCCCAGCTCTTCCGCCAGCCCGGCTCCATGTTCACCCAGTACGCCGAATCCGTGGGCCTCGTCCACCAGCAGCAAGGCGCCGAACTCCTCCTTCAGACGCACGATCTCCTGAAGAGGCGCGCGATCCCCGTCCATGCTGAAGACGGATTCAGTCACCACCAGGATTCCTCCGGAAGGATTCGTGCTCCGCAGGTACTCCAGTTTTTTCCGCAACGATTCCATATCGTTATGCAGGAATGTGGACAAACGGGCTCCGGACAGCCGCGCCCCGTCAATCAGGCTGGCGTGGGACAGCTTATCCATGACCACCGTATCCTCCCGGCCCGCAATGGAGGTAATCACTCCCAGCGAGGTAGCGTAACCGGAGGAAAAGCTGACGGCCGCTTCAGTCCCCTTCAAAACGGCCAGGGCCTCTTCCAGCCTGGAATGCGCACGGCGCGTTCCCGTTACCAGGCGGGAAGCCATGGCCCCCGCCCCGCCGTCGCGCGCGCCTTTGGCAAAAGCCTCCACCAGAGCCGGATGATGTGCCAGCCCCAGATAATCGTTGCTGGCCAGATTCACCACTTCCCGGCCATCCTCCATGCGGGCCATCCCGCCGGGCAGGCATTCCACATTCCGCAGAACGCGCAGCAGCCCCGCGGACTTCAACTCTGATAAAAACCGTTCAGGATTTCTCATACTCAGATATATTGGAGACAGCAATCAGGCATCCACGGACAAACTCAGCACCACGTTATGGCCGCCCATGGACGCGGCGGACTTGACCAGCAAACGTTCTCCGTCCAGCGCTGTTTCCGCCGCCGGAACGGCCCCTCCGCACGGAGAACTCACCCAGCCGGGATTGGGAGGCAGGCTTCCTTCACGCACAAAAGCCAGCATCAGCGCCAACTCCAGAATGCCGCTGCCGCCGATCGCATGGCCCGTCCACGGCTTCATCATCCTCAGGTCCGGCAGGCTGTCCCGGCTAAAAACAAGCTCCAGGGCATTCCGTTCGGACAGGGCATTCCCCGCCGTACCGCTGGCATGGGGACACACGGTCAGGGGCACCCTTCCATCCCATCCCTTCAGAACCCTTTCAAGCAGCTCCGCAATGCGCTTCCCGTCGGACGGCATGCCCAGCGGACTGAACGCGTCGGAATTCACCACATAATCCCTCAAATGAATACCCGGCTCCGCAGATATTTCCAGAGCAACGGCAGCCCCTCCTTCGGAAATGCACATCCCGTCCGCACCGGAACCATAGGGATCGTTCATGCCGTTGCGGGACAACATGCCGGAAGCCCAGTACGTCCCCAGCAGCTCCCGGCACAAGGGAAGGTCCAGCCCCACAGCCAGGGCCCGCTTCACGATACCCTGCCGCATCAGCATGGCCGCCATCCCCACGGCATCCAGCCCGGCGGCGCAGCCGCTTGCCAGCACATGGTAGGGACCGTGAATGCCCAGTTCAATGCTCACGCAGGAAGCCAGCTCGCTGTGCAGGGAATTGGGCACGGCCAGAATCTTCATGGGCCGCCTGCCGGGCCACGGACTCAGCCAGCCGGAGGCATTCCCGCGGGAACTGCCTACAATCAGCGCGGCGTCCTCCAGCTCGTGCGGCCCCCATCCGGCTTCCTCCACGGCCTGGCGGGCCAGAAGAAGGGCCAACTGGGACGCCGGGCCGTTCCGGCGGCTGCACAACATGCCCCGCTCCGGAATCCAGCCGCTGCGGACATCACCCCAGGGATGCCCCGCACCCCACAACTCCTTCAACGGCTTCAACACCTGGAGTCCCTGCCGGACGCCGCTGACATGAGCCTCCGCGCCCAGCCCGAATGCGGAAGCCAGGCCAAGCCCGCAAACCCGCGGTTCCGCACAGCTGTTCCCCTCCGAAATCATGACCCGGGAAAAGTACCCCTCCGCCGCCCCGGAAACAAGCCCCGAATACGTCGGGAATGAAAGGCAATCCATAAATATCTACGGCAAGGCGAAAAGCCGAACTCATGGACACTACGGAAACTTTACGGCGGTATCTGCCTGCTCTTGCGGAACATCTCCCTTCCGGCATAACCAGGGGGACTGAAAAGCCTTAGCTTCCCCATCTTCGTTACTTCTCTTGACTCCCCTCCACAGGACAGGGGAAGAATAATCAGCCGCAAAAAACGGAAAACACAGGGAGGAAGGCATTCTTCCCCCAATGCGGGAAATATTTCACGGAAGGCATCAGCTTTCTCCGCTTTCCCACTCACAACGGATGAAAAACAGACCAGTCCAGCCTTCTTGAAAAACCGGAAAAACCGTGGCAAACTCTCCTCCATGCCCTTGCAAACACTCTTCCGCAGCACCCTTCTTCTCGCCTGCTGCCTGCCGGCATGGGCCGCCTCTCCCTCCCCAACGGCCTTCCAGCCTTCCGAATGGGCTGTCCTCCAATCGCCGCGCGCGGACCGTCGCCATACCTCCTCCCGCGGCATTGTCCAAACCATGCTGGAACAAGTGCGCCCGGCATGCGCCTTTCAGCCCGGCATGCCCCCTGAAAACTTCCCTTCATGGCGGGAACAGGTGCGCCAGGCCATGAAAAAGCTGATGAAATTCCCGGCCTCGCAGGAAATACAGCCCCCCAGGCTCGTCAAAACCGTTTCACGGCAGGGATACAGGGTGGAAAAATGGGAAAGCTATCCTTTCCCGAACGCCGCCGTACCGTTTCTGGTACTCGTACCGGACTCCGCCACACCGCAGCGCCCGGCACCCGTCCTCTTCTGCATTCCCGGGTCGGACCAGACCAAGGAGGAATTGGCGGCGGAAACATCCGCGGAACTGGAAAACTCCCCCCTTCCCCGGCCAAGTCCCAACGCCATGGCCTGGCACTATGTCCGGGAAGGCTGGGTGGCCGTCGTGGTGGACAACGCGGGCGCCGGAGAACAGGGAGACGCGGAACATGCGGCCGGACGCGCCTCCCACGACTACGACAACCTGGCGCGCCTCCTGCTGGAAATGGACTGGAGCTGGCTGGGCTACACATCCTACACGGACCAATGCATTCTGGACTGGGTAAAAAAACTCCCCTTCATACAAAAAAGCCATATCATCCTCAGCGGCTTCTCCCTGGGCACGGAACCCATGATGGTTCTGGGAGTCCTTAACCCGGACATCTATGCCTTCGTGTACAACGACTTTCTGTGCCGTACGCTGGAACGGGCGCAAACCATGACCAAACCGTCCGCCAACGGCTCCCGCCCTGCGCCCAACTCCATCCGCCACCTGATACCCGGCTTCTGGCAGCAATTCGACTTCCCGGACATCGTCGCCTCCCTGGCTCCGCGCCCCGTCATCTGTACGGAAGGGGGGCTGGACCGGGACTTCGGCCTTATCGCGCAGGCCTACCGCATGGCGGGCAGGGAAGACGCCTTCCGCTTCCTGCACCAGCCGCGCTTTGCGGACCCCGCCAAACGCTGGCAGGGGGAACGCCTCCCCTCCGGACTGGACAGAACCGAATTCTTCCGCCTGGCCAACGTCGATCCGCGCAACCACTTCTTCAAAAAAGACGCCGTCATCCCGTGGATCAAAAGCCTCCTGAACGCGGAACAAACCGCTGAACGCCCCGCAGATTCACAACAACCGGCGGTAGCCTCGGAATCCCCGGCCACCCCCTAAAGAATCCGGCTGTCCAGATCAAAAACCTGCCCGGAGGCGGCCGTCAGCGCCTCCTGCAGAAACAGAAGAAACGCCGCCGTCTGCTCCGGCGTATTGAACCTGCCCAAAACGTGCCGGGACAAAGCCGCCTCCTTCACGCTTCCGCGCAATCCCTCCGTCATATCCGTAAGCATGAACCCCGGCAAAACCAGATTCACACGGATTCCCTTCTTCCCCCACTCCCGGGCCAGACTCTTGACAAGGCCTTCCAGAGCTGACTTGGAAGCGGCATACGCCGCCTGTGACGGCGCGGGCCTGTACGCGGCATAGGAACCGATCATCACGACCTGCCCCTCTCTGCCCTCCCGCAGCATGCCGGCCGCAGCGCAGCGGGCGCACCAGGCGGCCCCCCTGGCATTCACGCCCATCACGGCGTCCCATTCATCCTCCGTCTGTTTCAAAAAAGGGCGGTCCTTCGTCACTCCGGCGGCGCACACCGCCAGATCATACGCAGGCCGCCCCGCAAACCACTCTTCCACGGCGGAACAGTCCCCCACGTCCAGCTCCGCACGGGAGGGGGCGTCCACTGCCCATCCGGCGGCGGAAAAATGCGCCGCCACGGCGCGGGCCAGTCCCCCTTTTCCGCCGCTGATAAACACCCTTCCCATGCCGTGCGGTCTTCCGTATTAAAAACTCTCCCGTTTCGGCTCCACCCAGCGTCCGTACTCCTTGATCAGGTCCACCAGCCTCTCCACCGCCTCTTCCTCGGGAATATTGAACTTGACGGGGGTATGCTTCACATACAGGTTAATCTTGTTCGGAGCCCCCCCCACATACCCGAAGTCGGCGTCCGCCATCTCTCCCGGCCCGTTCACGATGCACCCCATCACGGCAATCCTCACCCCCTTCAAATGTTCCGTGGCCTTGCGGATGCGGTCCGTCGCCTCCTGAATATTGTACAGGGTGCGCCCGCAGGACGGGCAGGAAACGTAATCCGCGCGCGTCAACCGCATCCCGGTGGCCTGCAGGATATTAAAGGCCAGGAAGGAAGCCAGCCGCGGATCGGACTCTCCCTGCACCAGCAAAGCGTCCCCAATCCCGTCGCACAGCAGGGAGCCCGCATTCCGGGCGGCCACCAGCGGCACGTCTTCTCCGGAAACGGAACCGGGCGCCAGCGTATCCTTCAGCAAAATCAAATGCCTGTCCTCAATGCGGGAAGCCAGCAGGCGGAACGCGTGCACCGGCTCCATGTCCAGCCCGTTCTTCACGGTCACGATGGACGGCTCCGCCAACTCTTTCAGCGGCTCCAGGTCGGCATCGCTGCGGGGGTCAACTTCAATGGCGTCCAACTGGCCCAGGGCCAGCTCCGGCATCATGTCGCCCATGGCGCCGCGCTCATCCTGCAGGGCGTAAAAACCGGCATCGGGAACCACCACGCGCACGGGCTGTTCCCAGCCCAGGCGAACGCCGTAGCACATGGCCAGGCCGCCCTGCCGCTTGGAAAACTTCAGGGGATCATAGCACAACTCCGGTTCCGGAAACGCGGAGGGGGGATCGTCCGGCCTTTCGGACGGCTGGAACGGATTGGAAAGCCGGTAGGCCACGGGCACCTCGCGCACGGCATCTTCCGTCAGGGACACGCGCAGGGTATCGCCAATGCCGTCCATCAGCAGGGACCCGATGCCCACCGCACTCTTGATGCGGCCGTCTTCCCCGCCCCCCGCCTCGGTCACCCCCAGATGGATGGGATAATTCCAGTCCGGACCCAGCGCGTTCATGCGCTCCACCAGCAGGCGGTACGCGGCGATCATCACCTTCACGCTGGACGCCTTCATGGAAAACACCAGGGAATGGTAATCCAGGTCGCGGGCAATCTGCGCAAACTCAATGGCGCTCTCCACCATTCCCTCCGGCGTATCGCCAAAACGGTTCAAAATGCGGTCGGACAGGGAACCGTGGTTGGAACCGATGCGCATGGCGCGGCCATGTTCCTTGCAGAACAGCACCAGGGGCGTAAACTCCTCCCGCACGCGGTCCAGTTCCTCCTGGTACTCGGCATCCGTGTACTCGCGCACCTCGAACTTCTTCTTGTCGATGAAATTGCCGGGATTAATGCGGATCTTCTCTACCCATTTGGCGGCCTCCATCGCGGCGTCCGGCTTGAAATGAATATCCGCTACCAGCGGCACATGGCAGCCTGCCGCGCGCAATTCGCGGGAAATATTCTCCAGATTGGCCGCATACGCCTTCGTCTGGGCGGTCAGCCGGATAATCTCGCAGCCGGCGGCGGCCAGCTCCAGGGCCTCCTTCACGCAGGCATCCGTATCCCGCGTGTCGGACGTCAACATGGACTGGACGCGGATGGGATTGGCGCCGCCAACACCCACATTGCCCACCATGACTTCGCGGGTCACGCGGCGCGTGTATCGATAGGGACTCGGACAATAGGAAGACTGCATAACGCCACTCTACCCGGCCACGCTCCGCTGTCAACCATCCTTCAAAAGCGCAAAGCCTTTTCACGTCACGCGGCAGGGCAGGACACCGCGGCGTCCTGCGCCTGTCCCGCCCGGAGCGGCACGCCCCGTTTTCCGGAAAAGCTACCGTTCAACTCTCCTCCTGGCCATTTCACAGGCATACGCCCTTCCCAACTCCTGAGCATGTTTCCGGGCCCATGAGGAAAGCCGGGAAAAACCGGCCGGAACGGCTCCTTCAACACACAGCCTGTCCTCCATCAATCCACGTATCTCGTCCCTTGTCAGCATCACATCGCGATGGAACGCCCCCATCACCCTGGCGGCGGCAAGGGCGCTCCACGGGGGAACGGACATAACCGGCCTTTTGACGCCTATCGCTTCCCCCAGCATGGCAAACAGGCCGCGGAACGTATAGGCCTCCGGCCCTACCGCCTCAATAACCCTGTTTTCCCCGTCTTCCGCCATCGCCTCCCGGACGGCCAGAGCCGCCAGATCCTCCACGTGGATCGGTTGAAGACGGTACTCCCCATTCCCCGGAATGCCCACTACCGGAAAATTCCTCAGAACCCAGGCCATATTATTAATCAGGATATCTTCCCCCGGCCGTTCGCCGAACAAGACGGCCGGACGCAAGACGGAATACGGAATATCCTGACTTTCCAGCATGCGTTCCAACTCCGCCTTCCCTCGGAAATAGCTCAGGCTGCTGTCCCTGTCGGGATGGGTGATGCTGATATGCACGATCCTTTCCACTCCGGCCTTGGCGGCGGCCTCGAACAACACTCTTGTATGCTCCACAGCCTCCGCATGGGAAAACCACCGGGAATTGAACCGCACCCAGTACGTATTGATCAGGGCACGGCATCCCCTCATGCTCTCCGCCAAGGCGACGGGATCATTCCAGCACAGGGGAGACAGCCGCCATCCATCCGGATTGGGCTTCCCCAAGGAATTGGTCAGCCCGACAACCCCTACGCCCCGGTTCGCAAGCTTCCGGGCCATATAACGCCCGCTGTACCCCAGGACGCCGGTCACGGCAACCTTGTCCGGACATTCACACACATTCGTTTTCATTTTATTTCTCTATTTTCCATAATTACAGAAATTTCAGAACACCATCATGCCTTTCACTCTTTCTTCAACCATATCTCCGGGCGGCTCTTCCTTTACTTCCTGGCTACCCAATCCAGAACCTTTCCTCCCATCTTCAGCGCTTTCTTAATCAGGGAAGGCGGACATGAAGCGGCCTTGTCCGCAAAAGAACAGCCCAATTGCAATATCTCCTGCATGGCCTCCAGTCTGCCTTCCTGAAACTCGTTCCGCACTTTCCGGGCTTTTTCCAGACATTCGCCGACCGTTCTCAAGGCGCCCTCGGCCTCCCTCCTCTTACGCTCCTTCATGATGGCTCTGGCCATCTCCCACACATCGGCCTGCACGCGGTAATAGGACTTCCTGTCCCCCATCCTGCTTTCCCGGAACACCAGCTCCCACCCCTCCAGTTCTTTCAGCGCCGTGGAAACATTGGAACGCGCCATGGACAAAGCCTCGCATAAATCATCGGCGCTCAGGGCCTCCTCGCTCAAATACAAAAACGCATGAACCGCCGCCATGGACCGGCTGACGCCCCATCTGGCGCCCATCTCCCCCCATTGCTCCACAAAAGCTTTCTGCACGTCGTCCAAAACCATGACTCTATTTTCTGTAATTTCAGAAAATACGCAAGACAAAAAAATCTCTTTCTCATTTTCATCCCGCTTCCGGTGAAAAAAGCCCCCGTAAACTGCCGCACGCACTCCCTGTTACAACAGGCACTGCACGGCAAACACAACAACGGACCCGGCATACACGGCCAGCAGCAGACAGGCGCAGCAAAACAGGAACAGGCGGTAACCGCAAGCCAGCACGGCCCTTCTCAACGGCGCTTCCGGATGCCGACGCGCCCACCCGGCATACAGCAAAAGGAACAGGGCCGCCACAGCGGACACCGCCAACGTTTCCTTCAGCAGAGGGGGAAAATAATCAAACACCACCCGGTTCCGTCCAGGTTCCAAACGCACCGCCATCAACTCCCCAACCTTCTCCACAGGCACGGAAACCCCGTTGCGGACGGCGCTCCATCCCCTGTCATATACCACCGGAATCATCAGGGCCTCCCCTGCCCCGGCGGCAAGGTCCACCTCCACGTGGCCGCCTCTCCCCCGTTCCTCCATCCTGCGGGGGGCGGAACCTTCCGGAAATGCGGGCAAATCCCATTCCCCCTGCTGTGCGGCGGCCACGATCATGGGGCACTCCACCAGCCGCCGCATCACCCCGGTTACCAGGGTTTCCCCGCCGGTTACGGCGGATTTCAATTCCAGAGTTCCGTTGTAAGTCCTCCCTTTCCAGCCGGGCTTCTTCTGCGCTTCCGCCATCACGGGGACCTCCCGCCCGTCCACCTTCAATTCATCCGTATCCGTCAGGGGAAAGCCGTACACGTCCCCATCCCGCTCCGGAATCCTCATGCTGTAGGCATTCCCGCATACTTCCGTCCGCGCCTCCGCAGGAACGTACAGCGGACTCTTGCCGGAAGGGAACAGCCGCGCGTACAATACATTGAGATTCTCGAAAACGGAAGCCTTGTCGTCAAGCTCCAGCCCCAGGGCGCTTTCAGGCACCACCCGCCCCCATTGCGCGCCCGGCAGGCGGTACAAATACATGCCGTCGCGGGACAGGACATCTTCCATGCCTTCCACGGGGCAGGACGCCAGCACGAATCCGTGCCCCAGCAAAAGATCGGAAAACAGGGTTCCCCCCTGTCCATAAGTGCGCGTAAACTCGTCCCGGTATCCCAGGTTCTTCAGAAAACGGAAATGGGCAATGCTCGTCGTGTGCCGGAAATTGCTGATGGAGGGAATGTTCCCCAGGCAGGCGGAATTGTCCACCATCACCCTGTCCCGGTCCTTCACGCGCAAAAGCCCCTGATACCCATGCATCTGCCGCGCCAGCCACTCCGCATTCAGGCACTGCACGGCAGCCTTTTCCTCATCCCCCTTCTTCCAGAAAGCGGCAGCCCCCACGGGCAGCCCCAGCAGCAGCACGGCGGCAATGCCGCCCATCAGCCTCCTGCCTTCCGCATGCTTCCAGATCAACCAGGCGCACAGGAAAAACAGCAGCGGAAGCAGGCGGACGGCAACATCCATCTCCGCCACGTGCAGAACAACCGCGGAAACGGCAAACGCCGCGGCGGGCAATCCCAGACAAAGCGGCCATCCGAATCTCCGGCCCTGCGGCACGGGCAGCCGATCTCCCGTCAACATCCAGGCGCAAAACGCCGTCACGACCAGTCCGGGAACAAAGCCGAACCGCACGGGAAAATCCACGTAGCTCCACAAATGGGCGGCGCGGTGGAAAGGTTCCACGAACGCCGGAAGAATGGAAGCCGCCAGGAGCAGGACAAACAGGCGCACGCACCTGTCCGGAGGCGCGGACTCCCTCCGTCTCCGCACCAGGAACAGGACTGCCAGGGCGGCCGGGGCCATCCCCGGCAGGCAGGAATACAGGCGTTCCAGGAACTTGGGAGGATCAAACGGCCACAGCAGCTCGGAAAACAAGGGAGCCGTCATGAACAGGGACCTCATGGAATCCCGGCTCATCTCCATCATCGGCAGCCAGTAATAACTGGTAACCAGCGTCACCGCCGCCGTGTACCAGAAAACGCGGCCCAGAATCATGCGCCGCTCTTCCGTTCCCTTCAACGGCAGCGTATAGGCCCACGCAAACAGCCACCCGACCACCACGGCCATGAAAGCGCTGTACAGGGAGGTAGCCAGCAGGAACAGCCCCACGGCATACAGCCACCCCCGGCCGCCGTTCACCAGCCGGTACAGCCCCAGCGCAAACAGCGGAAACATGGCGGCATGGTCCAGAAACTGCATGAAGCCGTACTTGGTCTGGAAAAATCCCCCCAGGGCGTACCCGGCGGTCAAAAGCACGGTCCACCCCACGGACAGGGATGGAAACACGCGCCTCAGGAACCAGGAAGCCGTCAGGCAAATGCAGACCACGTCCGCCAGCATCACCCAGACCATGTCCCTCAGCAGGAAGGAATCCCCCATCGCCACGGCAATCCAGGAGGAGGGGACCAAAAGCTGATGAGGCAGGGAGGGGCTCACCCGGATGCCGCACCCCGCATTGATATCATAAAAAAAAGAGCCGTCACACACTCCGGACATCAGAGCGGAGGCATAATACTTCAGGGACGGGTACACCATCTGCCCGTTGTCCATGTACTCCAGAAAATGGCTGCCGAACGGCCAGACGCCCCTGAGGGCCAGAAACAGGCACGCAGCCAGAAGGGCAAACCCCGCGGACGCCAGCGACGTCAATACCGGACGTGAAGAGGCGGAAACCATGGAATGTTCAGCGTACAAACGGTTCGGCGGCCTGGACCAGCCGCAGCGCGCGGGCGCTCTCTTCCACATCATGAATGCGGTGGATTTGGGCGCCGTGCAAATGCCCCCATACCGTCATCACCGCAGTACTCAGCGGCTCCCGTCCCGAATCCGTTCCGCCCAGGATGGCGCCCAGCATGCGCTTGCGGGAAAGGCCCAGCAGCACCGGACGCCCCGCCACATGCAGCTGGTCCATATTGGAAAGAAGAGTCAGGTTATGGTCCAGCGTCTTGCCGAAACCGATGCCGGGGTCCCAGCAGACCTGTTCCGGCAAAAGCCCCTTTCCCAGCAGAAAATCATACCGTTCCTCAAAATAGCGGCGCACCTCCTCCAGAACATCCCCGTATGCGGGCGCGTCCTGCATCGTCTCCGGGCGCCCTTGCATATGCATCACCACTACACCGCAGCGCGCTTCCGCACACAGTTCCGCCATGCCGGGGTCCGACAAGCCGGAAATATCATTGATCACGTCCGCCCCCGCCTCCAGCACCGCGGCGGCCACGGCGGCATGGCGTGTATCCACGGAAATCACGGCCTCCGACCGCTTCCGGAGCTCCCGCACCACGGGCAGCACGCGGGCCACCTCCTCATCCGCGGAAACCTCCGCCGCTCCCGGACGTGTGGACTCGCCCCCTATGTCCAGAATAACGGCGCCCTGCCGTTCCAGCTCCTCCGCATGGCCAAGGGCCTCTTCCAGCGCATAAAAACGGCCTCCGTCGGAAAAGGAATCCGGAGTAACATTCACAATCCCCATCAGCACGCCGCCGCGTTCTACGTTCAACTCATGTCGCCTTACGAACCAATTCATTTAATTACGTTCTTGTCAAAGGCACTATACATCACTTTAATAAGTCAGAAACACTTTTTTCATCATGAAAACATCGCCCTTGCTTTTCATCGTCCCGCTGGCCCTGGCGGCTTCCGCCCTCCAGGCCGGACAGGACGAATTCAAGATACGGGAACCCTCTTCCTCCCGCCTGGTCAAGCATGAGGACGGTTCGCGCAGCTATTTTGAAAGAACTTCCAACGGCCAGGGAATGCGGAAGCGCACTTACAACGTCAACAACGTCCTTGTCTCCGTCACCTACTATTCCCGCGGCAAATTCGGACAGCTTACGTCCTGCCTGATTTATGACGGCAAGAAAAATGAACTGTTCCATGTGAGCTACGGCTACAACCAATACGCCGAGCTGGTGGAAGAACGCATGTTCGACTCCAAGACCAAGGAACTCGTCCGCCGCTTCCTGTACAGGTATGACGCCCAGGGAAACCGGAGCAAGCCCATATGCATCACGCTGGTCAAAAACAAGAACCTTGAAATCCACAACGGGCCTTCCGCTCCGGAAAGGGACCCCTTTGCGGACGACTTCAAAAAGAAAAACCGATAAGTGCCGGAACTCCTCAAATCCAGCATATCGTTCCCAACGGGAGGGATGAAATCGCACAACTTGCACGGCTTGACATGCCGCTTACTGGAATTCATTTCCAACGATGAAGTAACGAATATATGATATTCGTGATCAGGTCCAGGATCAGGAAGCGTGCTTATACAACTGCAACCAAAGCTTAGAGAGCCCTGGCTCCAGCCCAAGCCGCAGAATCGCTTTCAATTTGTGTGTTGTCCTTTCCAAGGAATAAGAATAGGCTTTCCCGATTGATTCGTACCAAAACCGCAGAACAAATCGTCTCTCACCTTAGTAAGAGAATCTTCCCAGCGGAGCGGAATTGAATACGTCCCGGGCTGCTTATTGAGAAACCTTATCTCTCGGTTCTCTTCATCATATTCCATCCAATCCGGATTTTCCCAGTCCTTACCTTTTTCCATCTTCTCAAGAGGCAAGGTTAAACGCTTCCGATATTTATCTGTTTAAAAGATGTAAAGTCAATTAAGCTTATCAAATTTTTTCCTCTGAAAATAACACACAAAGCAGAAAACACGTAAAAGAAATCTACTGCATCTCCAGAAAACGGCCACGTTTGCATCCATCCTGACTATCGATAATGAACTTGCACCTACCGGAGCAACAGGAGAGCAACAAACCATAGAATGAAAATAAAAGGCCTGCACGTGCTTATGCTTGAGAAATGGAATAACGGTACATAATTAAAATCAAAGGATCTATGATTTAAGATTAAAAAGACGATTTATCATTTCCAGTAGATTTGAATGGAATAATAATTTGTTTTGACCCGTCCATACCAAACCATAGTAAAGATTATCCTGAACGTGATTCAATGACTGTTCCCAATCTGGAGGCAATGAACACTTCTTAGGAGTCTTATTAAGAAATTTTATTTCTTTTTTATCCGGGTCGTATTCCATCAAATCAGGTTCGTCCCATTCTTTGCCTTTGCTAATTTTTTCGAGAGCATTTTTCATGCTCGATTGTATTCTTGCATCATGTCGCTGATGCTTCCAGCTGAGATTTTTCTAGAGACGTATATAATTTAAAACGGAATTATGTAGAATAATCTTGTTGGAATATCGCATTGCTGCTAACGCTGATATTCGGTAATAAATTGACGGGAGAGACAGCCAAAACGACTGATACAAGACCAAAGTAAATAGTTTCGATTTAAAAAAATCAAAACTATAAAAATATAGTAAAAAACCATTACATTACCTGCAGGAAACCAAGCTTTAACCCATCCTGATTCCGCATAATTTGCTTGAAGATACCAGCAAACATAAAAAATAATCAGTAAAGCTATTACTTGGAAAATGCCTCTCTTGAGGTGCACCGCATAAAAAGCCTTTCGCGCTCGGCGGCCAAGAAGATGATTGACGCATGCGTGGAAATCTTCCCGGGATATGGAGTAACGATACATGGCGTTCAGGACAAAGTTGGAACAAGAGACCCGGCATCGGGCAAGGAATATCCACAGTTCCTGTGGCGGCATGGCCAGGGCAAGGTCCTCCGTTTGCTGGAAAAATTCTGTTACTCCTCCTCCCCGTCGCTGGCTTCCAGCTTGTTCCGCCAGCGGCGGGCCACCCAGGGGCGCACCAGCCCATAAAGCAGGTAAATGGAGAAAATGACCGCGGGCATCACCCACGGGAATTTGAAAATGCAGATGACCGTCAGCACAATGAGCACGATCGCGTACATCGTACCCCGCGTACGCATGTTGATGTGCTTGAAACTGGGATAAACCACCCGGCTCATCATCAGCACGGAAACGCCTGCCATCGCCAGGGCGATCACGTACTTGAACACGCCCAGGTCCATGGCCCCATCCGGCGCCCTGCCAGCCAGGTACATCACCAGATACATGGTGGAAACCACAGCCCCGGCCGCCATCGGAACGGGAAGTCCCACGAAATCGCTGCTCTGGCCTTCCTTGCGGGGAGCCGACGCCATGCAGTTGAAGCGCGCCAGACGCAGGGCGGCGCACAGCAGGTACAAAATGCCGATGCCCCAGCCCACTTCCGGCGGAGAAAGCTGGAACAATACCGCCTTGGCCACCAGAAGCGCCGGAGCGATGCCGAAAGAAACAATGTCCGCCAGAGAATCGAACTCCCTTCCAAACGGGCCGTCCTGCCCGCGCATACGCGCAATCCGGCCGTCAAACAAATCGAACAGACAAGCCGCGAAAATCAGGAACGTGGCGTTCTGATAACAGGCAAAGGCCGCCACGGCATCGCTGTCCGCCTGGTTGATCCCTTCAAAAATCGTCAGAATGGCGAAAAATCCGCACACCAGGTTCCCTGCCGTGAACAGGTTCGGCAAAATGGGAATTTCGGGTTCATCCGGAAAAATCTTCTTGTCCATGATCGGCTTTTTACTGGAGCTGCCCTTCGGGGCTTACCCGTTGATAATCTTGCGCGCCGCAGCGGCCAGCGTCTGGGGGTCCGCATCCTGCGGGGCGGAGCCTCGGGCCTGATCGGCCCGGCCGCCGCCTTTGCCGCCGCCAAGGGACGACACCTCGCGGACCAAATCCCCGGCGGACAAGCCGTCTGCAATGGCATCTTTGCCACAATACGCCCCCAGGAGCAAGGAAGAACTGTCTACGCACAGCAGAAAGGCCGCCCCCGCATATTGGCGCTTTTTCAAGCCGTTGAGCAGTTCCTGAAGAAGCTCCCCCGACCCTTCCGCCACCTGAATCAGGGAAGCGGAACCACCGGAAAGCCATTCGTTCAGTAGGGCGTCGGCCCTGGCGGCGGACTGTCCGGCGCGGGCCTTCTTCAGCTTCTTCTCCGCATCCAGGGCCGTCTGCTTGAAATGTTCCACGCTGGCGTCAAACCGTTCCAGAGACTCGTTCACCGTGCGAATGTCGGAAGCTCCGATGGCGGACAGGCCGGGCTTGCCCTCAATGGTGGGAACCGGAACCTGCTCCAGCCCCATGTCCTCCAGGGCATAATTCACTTCCTTGATCTTTTCCACCGCTTTGGCGATCTCCAGGCTCTTGGCGACGACGTGCTGGCGGATCATCTCCAGGGCGGCATCCCCCGTCATGGCCTCAATGCGGCGCACTCCGGAGGCGATGGCTCCTTCGCTTTTAATCTTGAACAGGCCGATATCCTTCGTGTTCGCGATGTGGGTGCCCCCGCAGAACTCCATGGAGACGCCATCCAGCGCGTTCTCGCAGCCGCCCACCTGGACGACGCGCACCAAATCTCCGTACTTGTCCCCAAAAAACTGGGCGATGGCGGAATTCCCCTTCACCTCCGCATAGGCGCGTTCCGTGCAATACACCGGCAGTCCGGCGTCAATCCAGCCGTTTACCTTCTCTTCAATCTTCCGCAGCTGGTCCGGCGTGACGGCTCCGCTGTTGAAATCAAAGCGCAGGCGGTCTTCCGAGACGAAGGACCCCTGCTGGGCCGCGTCCGGGCTCACCTCCTGGTGCAGGGCGCAGTGCAGGAGGTGGGTGGCGGTATGGTGGGCCTCCACCCGGCGGCGGCGTTCCGCGTCAATGCTCAAATGCACGCGGTCCCCGGGCTTCACGTTCAGCCCTTCCTGGTACTCCACCACATGGGCGCGCGCTCCGCCGATCTGCTGGACGGCCGCCACGTGGTAGCTGTCCCCGCCGATCTCGATCAGTCCGGCATCGGACACCTGGCCGCCCATCTCCGCGTAAAACGGCGTCTTGTCCGTAATAATAAACAGGGAGTCCCCCTGGCGGCTCACTTCCAGCACGGTAGCGGCGCACTCGTCCACATCGTAGCCCGTGAAATCCGTTACGGCGTCCGTCTTCAAATCCAGGGCGCGCACCACTTCGCTCTTCCGCGCCGCGCGGGCCCGGTCGCGCTGTTCCTCCATCAGACGGTTGAAGCGTTCCATGTCGATGTCCAGCCCGCGTTCCTCCGCAAGCAGGGCGGTCAGGTCCACCGGGAATCCGTAGGTATCGTAAAGCTTGAAGGCAAACTCGCCGGTCACCTTCCCGGCGGAAGCGGTTTCCGCGTCAAACAATTCCAGGCCGCGGTCCAGCGTTTCATTGAAGCTGGCTTCTTCACGGGTCAGTACCTCCTTCACCGTATCAGCACGGGAAACCAGTTCCGGGAACACCTGGCCGAAGGAGGCCACCAGCGTATCCACCAGTTCTGCCAGGAACGGCTGGGTGAACCCCAGGCGGCGACCATAGCGCACGGCACGGCGCAAAATGCGGCGCAACACGTAATTGCGGCCGTTGTTGCCCGGCAAAATTCCGTCCGCAATGGAAAAACTCAAAGTACGCACGTGGTCGGCAATCACACGGAAGGCGATCGCCTCCTGGAGAACGTCGTCCCCGGCGGCCACCAGCTTGGAGCCGGGGGCGGGATAAACGTCCGAGTACTCCCGGCCGCTCAAGGCTTCCAGCCTGTCAAACAGCGGGCGGAACACATCCGTGGCGTAATTGGAAGGCTTGCGGGAAAAATCCTTGAACCCGTCCGTGCATTGCATGATGGAGCAGGCGCGTTCGAAGCCCATGCCCGTATCCACATGGCAGGCCGGCAGGTTGCGCATGGAACCGTCGCTCTCCGCATTGTACTGGATGAACACCAGATTCCAAATCTCAATGCACAAATCGGAATCCTTGTTCACCAGCCTGCCCTGCGTATCGCCGTTCGGGGTCAGGTCCACGTGCAATTCGGAGCAGGGGCCGCAGGGACCGGTCTCTCCCATCATCCAGAAATTGTCCTTCACGTTGCCGTGCACAATGTGAACCTCCGGGTCCAGCCCGCGGGAACGGAACAGTTCCGCCCAGTAATTCCAGGCCTCCTGGTCAAACTCCCCGGGATCCCCCTTGCTCTTGTCCGGCGCGTACACCGTGGCGTACAGCCGTTCCGCCGGAAACCCCCAGCGTTCCACGACCAGCTCCCAGGCCCAGTGAATGGCTTCCTTCTTGAAATAATCGCCGAAGGACCAGTTGCCCAGCATCTCGAAAAACGTGTGGTGGTAGGAATCATAGCCCACATCCTCCAGGTCATTGTGCTTGCCTCCGGCGCGGATGCACTTCTGGGTGTCCGTGGCGCGGGCGGGCTTCCACGGCGGCGTCCACACGCCCAGGAAATAGGGAACAAACTGGTTCATGCCGGCATTTGTGAACAACAGGCCGGGGCTTTGGGGCATCAAAGAGGCAGAAGGCACGACCGTGTGCTGTTTCTCGCGGAAAAATTCCAGAAAGCTTTGGCGGATCTCGGTGGCGGTCATCATATCGATTGGAAAAGTAAAAGTCGCCGGATTATGCCCGTTCTCCCCCCCTTAGTAAACCGCTAATTCCTTCTCCGTCATGATGACTGCGTTTTTGTTTGCAAAGAAATATTATACATGCGTATAAACATAGACATGAAAAAGCTGGTGATCATCCTGATCCTGCTGTGTGCCGCAGGCGCGGCGGCCTGGTTCATTTACCGGGAAGCTCCCGCCGGCCCCGAGCAGGAAGCCGTGCTCTACGGCAACGTGGACCTCAGGCAGGTGGATCTGGCTTTCCTGATCTCCGAGAGGATCGACTCCGTGCTGGTGGACGAAGGAGACACCGTCACCGCCGGACAGAAACTCGCCACGCTGGAAACGGTCCGCCTGCAGCAGGCCGTAGATGAAGCGCGCCAGACGGCGGAAGCCGCCCGCCAGAACTACCTGCGGGTGAAAAACGGCCCCCGCCGGGAAGAAATAGCCCAGGCACGGGCGAATGTGGAATCCGCCCAGGCCACGCTGAACAATGCCGCCCTGCGCAGCAAAAGGCTCGTGGCGCTGGCTGAAACCAAATCCATCTCCCGGCAGGAAGCGGACGACGCCGTAGCCTCCCAGCGGGTGGCCGCCGCCAATCTGGACGTAGCGCAAAAACAGCTGGAACTGCTCCTGGCCGGCTCCCGCGCGGAAGACATAGCCCAGGCACTCGCCCAGTACAACCAGGCCAGGGCCAATCTCACCATCAGGGAGCAAAATCTGAAAGACGCCATTCTCTACGCTCCGAGTGACGCCGTAGTGCGCAACCGCATCCTGGAAAAAGGGGACATGGCCTCACCCCAGAAACCCGTTTACAACCTCTCCCTGAACCACACCAAATGGGTAAGGGCATACCTCACGGAAACCCAGCTTGGAAAAGTCAGGCCCGGTTTCTCCGCCACCGTGCATAACGACAGCTTTCCCGGCACGGACTTCAAGGGAACGGTGGGCTTCATTTCCTCCGTTGCGGAATTCACGCCCAAGAACGTGGAAACGCCGGACCTCAGAACAGCCCTGGTCTATGAAGTGCGCATCATCGTGGACGACCCGGACAACCGGCTGCGCCTGGGCGCCCCGGCCACAGTCACTATCCCCCTGGACCAGGAAAACGGCCGGCCCTCTCCGGAACAGTCCAGGCCATGAACGCAAACTCCCGTCTTCTGATCGACTGCCGGAACGTGCGCAAAATGTTCCCGGACCCGGCAGGCGTCCCCTTTGCGGCGGTGGCCGGAATCTCCTTCCGCCTGTCTTCCGGGGAAATCGTGGGGCTGCTGGGGCCGGACGGCGCGGGAAAAACCACCCTCATCCGCCTGATCACGGGGCTGATGAAACCGCATGAAGGCTCCATCTCCGTCCTGAATCTGGACTCCGTGAAAAAAAGCCGTGCCATTCAATCCTCCATCGGTTACATGCAGCAGAAATTCGGCCTGTACGAGGACCTCACCGTCCGGGAAAACATGGAGCTTTACGCCCGCATGCACGGCGTCTCCGGCCAGGACCGGGAAAAACGCTTCCGCGACCTCCTCTCCATGACCAGCCTGGAACGCTTCACCGGACGCCTGGCAGGCAAACTCTCCGGCGGCATGAAGCAGAAGCTGGGGCTGTGCTGCTCGCTGATCTCCTCCCCGTCCCTCATCCTGCTGGACGAACCTACGGTGGGCGTGGACCCACTCTCCCGCCGGGAACTGTGGAACATCCTCCGGCAATTCTCCCATGAGGAAGGCGTGGGGGTGCTCGTCAGCACCTCGTACATGGATGAATCCGCCTACTGCAACAGAACCCTCATCATGTATCAGGGGCGGCTGCTCGTGGACGCGCCGCCCGCGGACGTCATCGCGCGCGCGGAAGGCATGTGCGTCACGGTGCAGACCCCGGAAAAAATCAACACCCGCCAGTTCCAGAGCAGGCTGGCCACCATGCCCGGCATCATCAACGCCACGCCCCAGGGCGGAACAGTCCGCATCATCCTGCCGCCGGACCACCCCACGCGGCAAAAACTGGAGGAATACCATCCCCAGCCGGGCCGTCCGGATTTCTCCGACGGCTTCATGACCCTGCTGGCGGAACAAACGGACCCGGCGTCCGGCGACATTCCCGTTCCGGAAGGCAAGCCGCTCCCGGAACAGGCGGCGGAAGGGGACGTCGTCATCCGGGTCACGGACCTCGTGCGCCAATTCGGTAGCTTCACCGCCGTCAACCACGTCAGCTTCTCCGTCCGGAAAGGGCAGGTCTTCGGACTGCTGGGTCCGAATGGTGCCGGGAAAAGCACCACCTTCCGCATGCTCTGCGGGCTGCTGCCTGCCACTAGCGGCACGCTCAACGTAGCGGGTGCTGATTTGCGGACAGCCGCCGCCCGGGCACGGCGGAAAGTAGGGTACGTAGCCCAGAAATTCTCCATGTACGGCATGCTCACCACGCGGCAGAACCTGGAATTCTTCGCCGGGGCTTACGGCATGGCCGGGAAGGAAAGAAAGGAGGCCATCCAGGCCATGGAAAAGGAATTCCGCCTCACCCCCTACATGAACGCCCCCGCCGCCCACCTGCCCGGCGGCTACAAGCAGCGCCTCAGCATGGCGTGCGGGCTGCTCCACTCCCCGGACATCCTCTTTCTGGACGAGCCCACCTCCGGCGCGGACCCGCTGGCACGGCGCGACTTCTGGCTGCGCATCAACTCGCTGGCGGAAAAAGGAGTCACCATCATCATCACCACGCACTTCCTGGGAGAAGCGGAATTCTGCGACAACATGCTCATCATGATGGACGGCACCACGCTGGCGGAAGGCTCCCCGGATGAAATACGCAAACACGCCCCGCCCCGGGAGGATGGCGCGCCCGCCTCCCTGGAAGATGCCTTCCTGGCTATCACGGAAAAATACATGAAGAAAGGAGGGGAAAACCCATGATCTCCTCTCTCAAACGCATCGGCGCCCTCATCGTCAAGGAACTGCACCAGGTAGTCAGAGACCCCGGCAACGTGGGAATCGCCGTCATCCTTCCCGCCGTGCTTCTGCTCCTCTTCGGCTACGGCATGAGCATGGACATCAAAAACGTGCGCATCGCGTACCTGGCCGTTCCGGCCTCCAGCGAATCCACCAATCTGGAAACGCGCCTCACCCTCTCCAAATACTTCCAGACCCGGCGCGTCTTCTCCACCCGCGAGGCGGAAGAACTGCTGCGCACCCATGAAGTGGATGCCTTCATCGCCCTGCAAAGCAACGCCCCGGACACCCTCAACGGCGGCGTCACCAAAGTCCAGATCGTCGTCAACGGGGTCAACGCCAACCAGGCCACCCTCATCCGCAACTACCTTCAGGCCGTTGTGGGTTCCTGGGGGGCCTCCCTGCACGGACAGTCCGCCCCCGTGCTGGACGTACAGACGCGCACCCGCTTCAATGAAGCCAACGACAGCCACTACTACCTGGTTCCCGGCGTCATCGTCACCATTATGACCATGATCGGGGCGCTCCTCACTTCCCTGGTCATGGCGCGGGAATATGAACGGGGCACACTGGAAAGCCTCTTCGTCACCCCCGTGGGCAGCGGGGAAATCCTCACTGCCAAGGCGGCTACCAACTTCCTGCTGGGCATGGTCAGCCTGGCCATCTCCATGGTCTTCGCCGCCTTTGTCTTCGGCATCCCCATCCGCGGCTCCCTCACCCTGCTGCTGGCGGTCTCCGCCCTGTTCCTCATTGTGGCCCTGGGGTTGGGGCTCGTCATCTCCACGGCCACGAAAAACCAGTTCCTGGCCTGCCAGTTCGCCATCATGGGCACCTTCATGCCGGCCCTCATGCTCTCCGGCTTCCTGTACGACATTCTGAACATGCCGCCCGCCGTGCGCGCCCTCACCTACATGATCCCGGCGCGCTATTACGTCACCCTGCTCCAGACCCTCTTCCTGGCCGGGGACATCCCCTCCGTCATCATCCCGTGCTGCATCACACTGGGCGTCTTTGCCGTCGTCCTCATGGGCATCGCCCGTTTGAAAGCTCCCAAATCCCTGGAATAACGTCATGGACTTCTTCGTCAGAATAACCTCCCTCGTCAAAAAGGAACTGCTGGCCGTGCTCAGGGACAAAAAAAGCCGCATGGCCCTCATCATCCCGCCCATCATCCAGATCTGCATCTTCGGATACGCGGCTACCATGAACGTCACGCGCGTGCCCTACGCCGTGCTGGACAAGGACGGCGGGGAATCCGCCGCCCAGTACATTGCGGACCTGGAAGGCACAGGCATCTTCCGGCGGCAGGCCGCGGCATCCACGGAAAAGGACATAGACCGCATGATCGACAACCGGAAAATCGTCATAGGGCTCACCATTCCGCCGGACTTCTCCCGCAACCTCCAGACGGGCCGCCCTGCCTCCCTTCAGCTCATTGCGGACGGGCGCAACGCAAACACGGCAGCCATCGCCCTCGGCTACGCCCAGCAAATCGCCTCCGCCTTCGGCGCGGACCTGGCCGCCAGAAACGGCGGCGCCTCCCCGGTGGAAATAGAAACCCGCTCCTGGTTCAACCCTAATCTCATTACGCGCTGGTTCATCGTGCCCGGCCTCATCGCCGTCCTGGCCCTGATCAACTCCATCCTCTCCGGGGCACTCTCCATCGCCCGGGAACGGGAGGAAGGCACCTTTGACCAGCTCTTGGTAGCCCCGTACAACCCGGGGGAAATCCTGCTGGGCAAAGGCATCGCCACGGTCATCACCGGCTCCATGCAGGCCGTCTTCGTGGTGCTGGTGGCCATGTTCTGGTTCCGCATCCCCTTCCAGGGCTCCATCTGGCTCCTTGCCACGGCCATTCTGCTCTTCATCATCACCGCGACGGCCATAGGGCTGTGCATCTCCTCCTTCGCCCAATCCCTCCAGCAGGCCATTGTGGGAACCTTCCTGCTCCTGGTGCCCATGGTCATGCTCTCCGGCTTCGCCACCCCCATCTCCAGCATGCCGGACATCTTCCAGGACCTTACCCTGCTCAACCCCATGCGGTACGGCCTGGAACTCATCCAGCGCATCTTCCTGGAAGGGGCCGGATTCCTGGACCTCTGGCCGCTCTTCGGGGCCATTCTGATCGTAACGGCGGTATCCGTATTCGCTGCCATCTTCTCCTTCCATCACAAAATCTCCTGACGGGAACCCAGGCTATTCCTGCCGCCCATCCCTGAATGCGCCCCTAGGCCGGACAACTCCGCTGTTCAGCCCTTTGCCTTCCGCCCCACCTTCCCCTCCAATTTCGTCACCCGCATAAAAACACTTGCATCCGGTCCGTTTTTTATATTCTATCTCTCTCGTTCCGATTGGAACATGGGCTCGTCGTTCAATGGATAGGACATCGGTTTCCGGTACCGACGATGTAGGTTCGATTCCTACCGGGCCTACCAGATTTTCAATTCCAGACCCTTGCAAAAGAAGTGTTTTGCAAGGGTCTTTCATTCTCTTTTCCCTATTATTCCTCAATAATCAGGAATAGCCGTGCCTTAAAAAGGGCGGCACGTCCTTCCGGCCCCGGCCCAATCGGAGAAAAATTCGTACGCCAGATACTATGGGAAACAAATACCGGAGCGGTCATCCTGGAAACACGGACAAAATGAACGAAGTTTCGCAAAATGGGTAAAAAAATCTTTGACATCTATGAGATAATACGTAATTAATTTCGTAACTAATTACGTTTTTAATAACACAAAAACGATATGGATTTTTTCAACCAGACGGGCAAAATGGCCATCGGAAGCAGGCTGCGCATGCTGACGGATAAGATAACAAACGACGCCGAACTAATTTACGGCATGTACGGCGTGGACATCCGCCCGAAGTGGTTTCCCGTCTTTTTTGTGCTGTCCCGCGGCGAGGCGAAGACCATCACCGCAATCGCCAGGGAAATAGGGCATTCGCATCCGTCCGTCAGCAACATCGTAAAAGAAATGGGAGCAAGGGGACTGGTGAAAGAAACTAGGGACAAATCGGACGGAAGAAGAAACATGGTCACGCTGTCCTCCAAAGGAAAAAAAATGGCCGGAATCATGGCCGAATGCTATCCCGACGTTGAATCCGCCGTGGAACAAATCGCCCGGCAGGCCCGGAACGACCTGTGGCGGGCCATTGAAGAATGGGAAGACCTGCTGTCGGAAAAAACATTATTCGAACGGGTAAAAGAAGCCAAAAAGGAGAGGGAGGGAAAAGACATCGCCGTCATTGCCTATGAGCCCCGCTACCAATCCGCTTTCAAGGCTCTCAATGAAGAATGGATCACCGCCCACTGGGAAATGGAAGAACCCGACCACAAGGCGCTGGACCACCCGCAGGAATACATTCTGGACAAAGGAGGCCACATTTTCATTGCCCTGTACAGGGATGAACCTGTCGGCGTATGCGCTCTGTGCAAAAAAGACGATCCGGAGCATGAATATGAACTGGCCAAGCTCGCAGTCAGTCCCGGGGTTCAGGGAAAAGGAATCGGTGTATTGCTGTGCCGGACCGTCATCAGCAAGGCAAAAGAACTGGGATGCAAAAAAATCTTTCTGGAAAGCAACACGCTTCTGCGCCCGGCCATACGGCTCTACAGAAAACTGGGGTTCAAGGAAATTCCGAAAAGCCATCCGGCCTACGAAAGGGTCGATATTCAAATGGAACTGGTGATAGACTGACCATTTGCCGCAACTTCTGCGGCTATCCGTGATCCATGTACCCTTGGCGAATCTCCTCCCTTCCTCCGGGATTCGGCAGAAATGAAGCAGCCCGTTTTGAGCCTGTACTGGCCGGAATCAATCTTCTCCGTTCTGTTTCGGAAATAGGTCATCAAGCAGTTTGAGCATATCCCGGGCTTCCTCCAGGCCTTGTTCCGCCGCCTTGGCAATCCATTTTCTGCCTTCTGCCTCATCCTGCTCAGTTCCGTTCCCTGTCAGGTAAAGCAGCCCCAGCCCAAACTGGGCAGCCGGAACGTTCTGTTCCGCCGCTTTCCCGTACCATTTCACAGCTTCACGGTAATCCTGCTCCACGCCTGCACCTTTCAGGTACATCCGCGCCAAATGATACTGGGCGTTTGAATTTCCCTGCCGGGCGGACGCCAGATACCATTTGAAGGCCTCTTTCAAATCCTTCTCCACTCCCTGCCCCCCTTCATACATGGTCCCGAGATTGTCTTGAGCCGCGGCATATCCCTGTTCCGCCGCAAGGGCGTACCATTTGCACGCTTCCTTCAAATCCTTCTGCACCCCGTCTCCCGCCTCATACATGGTCCCCAGATTGTTTTGAGCCGCGGGATGCCCCTGTTCCGCCGCAAGGGCATACCATTTGCACGCTTCCTTTACATCCTTATCAACACCCTTGCCATTCTCATACAAAAGCCCCAACCGGTACCGGGCATCATTCTCTCCCTGGACGGCAGCCAGGGAAAACCATTGGAACGCCTCTTTCAGATCCTTTTCCGCACCCTGTCCATATTCATACAGGAGTCCCAGATTTTTCTGAGCGGAAGAATTGCCTTGCGCGGCGGAAAGAGAAAACCATTGGAACGCCTCCTTTGGATCCTGCGGAACGCCACGACCGTAATAATACATGGCTCCGAGGTTGTTTTGCGCCCATGCGTTTTCCTGCCGGGCGGCGGCGGAAAACCACTTGAACGCTTCTTTCAAATTCTGCGGGATTCCCATTCCTCTCTCATACATGACTCCCACGTTGTTTTGGCCGTCGGCCTCTCCCTGCTGCGCGGCGGACAAATACAGATCGAATGCTTTTTTTAAATCCTGCCGAACTCCTCTTCCCGTCTCATACATCTTTCCGAGGTTGCTCTGGGCCATTCCATACCCCTGCGCCGCAGCCAGGGAATATAATTCAAACGCCTTCTTCCAATCCTGCCGGACTCCGAGACCCCGGTCATACAGGGTTCCCAGATTATTTTGAGCAGCAAAATATCCCTGACGGGCAGCGGCGGAGAACCATTTGAAGGCTTCCTTGAAATCCTGAGGAACCCCGAGCCCCCGCTCATAGAGAATCCCCAGATTGTTCTGGGCATCGGCAAGTCCCTGCTGGGCGGACAAAGTATACCACCTGGAAGCTTCCTTGAAATCCTGTTCCATGCCCAGCCCTTCCGTACAACAGAGACCAAGCAGGTTCTGCGACTGGGGTATTCCGCGCATAGCCGCCAGAGTCAGCCATTTGACCGCCTTCTTTAAATCCTTCTCCGTCCCCACTCCCTTATAATAAAAATTCCCCACATTGTGCTGGGCCGGCGCATATTCCTGCCCGGCTGCCAGCAGGTACCATTCAAAAGCCTTTTTTGCATCCTGTTCCACACCTTCTCCGCATTCATGCATCACCCCAAGATAAAACTGGCTTTCCGGATCTCCCTGCTGCGCGGCACGGGAAAACCATTGAAACGCTTCTTTCAGATCTTTCCCCACCCCTTCCCCGGTATAATAACAAACTCCGGTCAGGAACTGTGCCCTGGCATTCCCCTGCCGGGCTGATGCCATGACGGAATCCGCCATGCGGCGGAAAAGAAAGAAAGACGGTCCCTTCCCCTCTTCAACGGGAGGAAGGGAGGGAAGCGTCCCGGAAGCAGGCACCGAAGGAACGAGCAGCATCCATGCCCCCGCGAACCTGACGGCAAACCGGAATAACCGAAGTTTCCGGATGCCGGAAGACAGAGCGAAGGCACGCTTATAAACTAGATCGAAACAACCAGACATCATAGGAAGTACCGGATTTTTTTAACCGAAGGCGGCTTTCTGCCATATGCCGGACAGACACATAATCATTCAGTGAAGAACAGGTTATATATCAGTAACCCAAAAAACAGGAGGGATCAAGAGCATATCTTCCACATTTTTCCTCCCCGTCCGGGGGAGCCGGTCTTCCTTTCTCCCTTTTCATTTCCTTCTCCGGAACAATCTTTCAGCCTTCATCCTGTCTTCCGGCCATCTCGCGGTGCCTGCGGGCCAGGAAAAATCCGGTGGCCGCCCACAGGGCGGAAATAGCGGCCCCGCCCAGCATGGCAAGCGGGGAATGGCCGCCCAGAACGTCAAGTGAACGTTTCAGCCATGCGCTCGCGGCGTCCCCGCCGCGGTAAAGCACCGTATCTATAAAGCTTTTGGCCTTGTACTTTTCCTCCGGAGACAGCACGGAATTCAGCATTTCGCGTCCAGGCCGCACCAGGCCGTATTCTCCAATGCGCCGCGCTACCATCACGACGGCTGCCACGGCAAAGACCGGAGAAAAAGCCATCCAGACAAATCCCAGGGAAATGAGGACCGGAACCGCCACCAGCAGTGCGGATAGTCCAAACCTCCGGACAATGCGCCCGGCAAAAAACACCTGCAGCAGCATGGTACTCCCCTGAACAATGACATCAATGATTCCGAACACCCGGGTCTGCCGGACAGGATCGGGAAAGGCGGAAGCCACAGCCCGCATCAGTTCAAAGTACAGGAAGGTGTTGGTGCTGGCCAGAAGAACGATGAACAGCCCGATCCCCATCAGAAAGGGGGAACGGAACACGGCGGAAGCCCCGGTAAACGGGTTGCCGCCAAGGGGACGCGCCCGGCAATCCTCCGGAAAAGGCGCGCCTGCTTCCCCTCCGCTGGCCGGATTCCCGTCCCGCCAGCGGTGCAGATACATCCCCGCCAGAACCGCCAGCCCCAGAAGAATGGCGGCCAGGGCAAACAGCCATATGCTGTCCACTATTCCGGCCAGAGACGCCGTCACGGCAGGCCCCAGCACGGCTCCCAGGCTGCTGCCGCTGGCCACCAGCGCGAACAGGCGTTTCACCTGTCCTCCTCTCATCACATCCGCCAGCACGCTCCATGCCACGGATACGGCCAGCAGATTGAAAACGGACAGCCACACGTAAAACACCCGTGCCGTCCAGACACTGTCCGGACACGCCAACATGAGTGCGGCAAACATCCCCAGATTGAGAATAAAAAATCCGTACGTCCACGGAAGGATGGACCTTCTCGGCACGCGGCAGGCAATCCACCCGAACAACAGCTGAAACATGAGAGATGCCGCAAACGTAGCCGTAAACAGCCACTGCAAATTCCGGACTCCGCCCGCAATGCCCATCATTTCCCGGACCGGGCGCAGCATGGAATACGCCAGGAACAGCAGAAAAAACAGCAGAATGCCTCCCGCCGCTGCAGGCAGCTCGGCCTCATCCATATTCAAGACCTTTTGCAGCAGGCGCCCCAGGCCTCCCCTTTTCCGGTTGGACATGTCCGCAATGTACCATATTCCGGACAAACGCCTAACTCCAATTATTCCTTTTCCCTGAATTCCTTTCTCCGTTTACCGGCATCCCCGGTTCAAGCCGGAAGACGGGGGACTTCCATGAAAAAAGGAATCCGCGCATCTCCTTAAACGCGGATGAAAGCCGCTTCTTCAGGATATTGGACAACACCCCTGTCGGGCACGGAGAGCAGCCCCCAATCGCACGCCCATCCATCCGGCCGCCTCTCTTGTCCGGATTCCCGGTTCCTGGTTTTCTTCTGCGTTGAATGCATAATTCCTCCCTTTGAAAAATCCATTTCCCACTGGAAACATAAATTTCCTCAACATCCCCTTTTTCCCCGTCCAACTGGACTGAAAAGGGAACCCGTGGTATCCTGAGCCGTCTTCTCCGTTCACCCATCCGGTATCGGCCGGAACACGGACATTCCCCATGAAACAGAGAAAAATCATCCATGTGGATATGGATGCCTTTTACGCATCCATTGAACAGCGGGACCATCCGGAATACCGCGGCAAACCTATTGCCGTGGGACGTGCGGAAATGCGCGGCGTGGTAGCGGCGGCCAGTTATGAAGCGCGCCGCTTCGGGGTCCGGTCCGCCATGCCTTCCATGAAGGCGATGAAACTCTGTCCCAAGCTGATCTTCACCCGCAACCGCATGGACGTCTACAAAGCCGTTTCCGCCCAGATCCGCGAGATTTTCCACCGTTATACGGACCTGGTGGAACCTCTTTCCCTGGACGAAGCCTTTCTGGACGTCACGGAAAACAAGCCGGGAATCCCGCTGGCCGTGGAAATCGCCCGGCGCATCAAAAGGGAAATTCGCCAGGAACTGCGCCTGACGGCCTCCGCGGGGGTCTCCTACAACAAATTCCTGGCCAAAATCGCTTCCGACTACCGCAAACCGGACGGCCTGTTCACCATTCACCCCTCCCGCGCCGCGGAATTCATCGCGCGCCTGCCCATCGAATCCTTCTGGGGCGTGGGACAGGCCACCGCCGCACGCATGCACGCCCTGTCCATCACCAACGGAGCCCAGCTCAGGGAACGGGACCAGGAATTCCTGGTCCGCCACTTCGGAAAAATCGGTGTCCTATTCTACAACTTCGCCCGCGGCATTGACGAGCGCCCCGTGGAATCATCCCGCATCCGCAAATCCGTGGGCTGCGAACAGACCTACCGGGAAGACGTCACTAAAGCCCAGGCCCTGGAAAACAGCCTCCCCGTTCTGGCGGAAGAACTGGCGGGGCGCCTGGCGCGCGCCGGATTCCGGGGCAATACCCTGACCCTGAAAATCAAATTCCCGGACTTCGTCCAGAAATCCCGGAGCATTACCGTGCCGGACTGCCTGACGGACATGGAGGACATCCTGCCCCTGGCGCGCACGATGATGGAAGAACTGGATTCCGGAGACAGCACCTTCCGCCTTCTGGGCCTGTCCGTCTCCAACCCTCTTGAAGAACACCTTCCGGGCGTCTGGGAACAGCTTTGGCTGGATTTGGAATACTAATACCTCCACATACTCCCATATTTTCTGGTTTCTTCCCTAAAAAAGAACCTTATACACAAGATATCGTGCCATGAATGAGCGAAACCGCATCTGCTCCGGTCTTACCCCCGTATGAATACGGAAGAACGGAAACACTGGATATCATGGATGGCGACGATCGCGGAAGGCGTGGCGGGCGTCATGGCCGTGGAAGGAGGAGTTCCCGCCTCCCAGAGCGTGCCTGATCCCGGTCCCTCCCGCAGGCGGCATCCGCTGACTGAAACGGAAAAGCGCATCATTGAGCATCAGGGAACGGAACCTCCCTTTTCCGGAAGATTCGTCAGCTTTTTCGAACAGGGCACCTATGTCTGCCGCAAATGCGGGGAACCCCTGTTCCGGTCGGAAGACAAATTCGATGCCGGCTGCGGATGGCCCTGCTTTGACGACTCCCTGCCGGACGCCGTCCGGAGCATCCGCCAGAACTCCGGCCAGCGCACGGAAATCACCTGCTCACATTGCGGAGGACACCTGGGACATCTATTTAGTGGCGAACGTCTTACGCCGAAAAACATGCGTTATTGCGTCAATTCCCTTTCCCTGGATTTCCAGCCTGCTCCTCAACCAGTCATCGCTGGACACATATCCTGAAGACGGAAAAAGGAAGAGCCGGACACCCACCGGGAGTTCCATCAGGGGACTCCTGCGGCATTCCTCTTTCCGGACAGGCGTTTCCCTGAAACATCCATTCCTGCTCCCACGTAGTGACGTATCATGGGAATGTCCATCATACGCATCATTCCGGTCCTGCTCGCACTCTTCCCGGCCCAATCCCCGGCAGCAGTTCCCAGAATCGCCATTCTGGGGGACAGTATCCCCTACGCTGGCTATTGGCCGGCTCTCCTGGAATCCGGCCTGCGGCAGAATTCCGCGTACAGGAATGCGGAAATCGTCAACTTTTCCCTTCCCAGCGAAACAGCCTCCGGACTTTCAGAGCCCGGCCATGCGCAGGGAGCCTTTCCTCGCCCCTGCATCCATGATCGCCTGGACGCCATTCTTTCCCGGTACAAGCCCACCCTGGTCATCGCCTGCTACGGCATGAACGACGGCATGATGCAGCCTTTTTCCAAGGCCAACTTTCAAGCCTACCAGAAAGGCATGGAACGACTGAAAGCAAAGGCAGAATCAGCCAAAGCCCGGTTCATCGCCGTGACGCCTCCCCTTTACATGGCGGACACGCCTGAAAAAGACTCCGCCCGCTACAACGCGGTTCTGGACATCTATGCCGGATGGCTGAACGGGCAGAAAAATAAAGGCTGGCTGGTGGCGGACATGCGCCCCGGGCTTTCCCGCCAAATCAGGACCGCCAAAGAAAAGAATCCCGGATTCATTTATGCCCCTGATGGCGTCCATCCCGGCCCGGAAGGCCATTTGATGATCGCCAGGTCCGTCTGGCCCGCAGTAGCTTCCTTCCTGAACCTCCCCCCGGACGTTCGTTTCCCGGAAGGAGACGCCTTCAGGAAAATCCTGGAGCGGCACAACCTCTTCAAACTGGCATGGCTGACGGAAACAGGCCATAAGCGCCCCGGCATTCCTGCGGGTGTTCCCATCGCCAAACTGCCCCGTATCCCGGAAGGCGCCAGCACCAAGGCCGGCCCTGAAGCCGGAGCGGCCCCTCAGCCCCGCTGCCTGAAAGATACGGTCCCCATTGTGGACTTCATCCTGGATGCCGTCCGGCAAACGGGCGCCTCCATGCTCCGGGAGAATAAGGGGCCAGACCGCACAGGGTCGTAAAAACCTTTTTCAGGCCATGCTTCCGGCCTTCCGGGCCGCGGGGGATTAGCTTGACCTTTCCCGGAATGTCGTTTACTTTGGTTTAAGCATTATTTGCAACCACTCACACTTATTATGACCGACCGCAGAATTGTTATCACCGGCATCGGAGTGATCAGCCCCCTGGGCAATGATCTTGCAAGCACCTGGGAAGCCATGAAGGCCGGACGCAGTGGGATTGACACCATCAAATCCATGGACGTCTCCGATTATTCCACGAAAATCGCCGGTGAAGTCAAGGATTTCGACCCCACCCCCTATTTCAGGACTCCGAAGGACGCCCGCCGCGTGGACCGCTTCACGCACTTTGCCATGGGCGCGGCCGGAATGGCCTTGAAGGACTCCGGCATGGATCTGGAAGCCGTGGACAAGACGCGCATCGGCGTCATGGTCGGGAGCGGCATCGGCGGCCTCGGCACGCTGGAAACCCAGCACGCTACGCTTCTCTCCAAGGGACCGGCCCGCGTGTCCCCCTTCATGATCCCGTACATGATCAGCAACATCGCCTCCGGCCTCATTTCCATGGAATACGGTTTCGGCGGTCCCAACATGTCCATCGTCACGGCCTGCGCCACCTCCAACCACAACATCGGGGAAGCATGGCGCATCATGAAATTCGGCGATGCGGACGTCATGGTCTGCGGTGGGGCGGAAGCCACCATCCTGCCTACGGGCGTAGCGGGCTTCAGCAACATGAAGGCCCTCAGCTCACGCAACGACGAACCCCAGCGCGCCTCCCGCCCGTATGACGTGGACCGCGACGGCTTCGTGATGGGTGAAGGCGCGGGCGTCGTCATTCTGGAAACGCTGGAACACGCACAAAAACGCGGCGCCAAAATCTATGCGGAACTCGTCGGCTACGGCATCTCCGCGGACGCCTACCACCTCACCGCTCCGGATCCCGAAGGCCGTGGAGCCGCCCGCTGCATGCAGATGGCCCTGGACCACGCGGGAATGAAGCCGGAAGACATCGACTACATCAACACGCACGGCACCTCTACCCCCCTGGGCGACATCTGCGAAACAAAGGCCATCAAGGCCGTATTCGGTGACCACGCCAAAAACGGTCTGCTGATCAGTTCCACCAAATCCATGACCGGGCACCTTCTGGGCGCTGCGGGCGGCGTGGAACTGGCGGCCTGCCTCATGGCCATGCAGGACGGCATTATTCCGCCTACCATCAACGTGGACAACCAGGACCCGGAATGCGACCTGGACTGCGTGCCCAACAAGGCGCGTGAAGCCAAGGTGAACGCCGCACTGAGCAACTCCTTCGGGTTCGGCGGTCACAACTCTTCCGTCATCGTGAAGAAATTCTCCTGATTCCTTCCGGAACCCGGAATCTTCCCGGCGGAAGTGCCGATGCTTGTGTTTCACCGCAGTCATCGCGCTTCCGCCTTCTGCATTTTTACAACCATGGCCTCCAAAACACATCAGGACATTCTGCTCATGCGCTGGGCCCTGTTCTCCATAGCGGGGATCGCCCTCATCGTGGTGCTCTACTCGGTGGGGGTAACTCCCTCCTGGTCATTCGCCCTGAGAAAAGCCATGGCCCAGGCTCCGTTCCTGCTGTCCCCGGATGCCCCGGCCCTGTCCCCCGGCGGCGGATTCCTGCTGTGCATCCTGCTCACCCTCGGCGCGGCCTATAATCTGCTGATGATGCGCGGAATTCTTCGCAAATCGGCCGTTCTCGCCGCCTTCCTGCTCCTGCTGGCCTGTTTCACTCCGGCCCTGGGCCTCTGGGGCGTTTTCTTCAACTTTGTGCCCTGCCTGCTTTCCGCCGGAACTGCAGGCCTGCTGGCCATCCTGTGGCCCCTCCCGGCAAAGCCGGAACAGGGCCCCCTTTCATCTCATGAATAATCTGGATTATCCCCTGCCCGTGCTTGAACTGGTCGCCGCCCTCAAGCAATTGCCGGGCATCGGCACGCGCGGCGCGGAACGCATGGCCCTGTGGATGCTCCAGGGGCACATGGGAGAAGCGGAATCCATCGCCCGGACCATCGGCCAGGCGGCGGACAGTGTCACGCCCTGTCCGGTCTGCGGCTTTTTCAGCACGGCGGAAGCCCTCTGCGAAGCCTGCCGGGACGAGGAAAGGGACGTCCGGACCATCTGCGTGGTGGAACAGGCCACGGACGTGATTCCCATTGAACGCAGCAGCGCCTACCGCGGATTGTACCATTGCCTGGGGGGCAAACTCTCCCCGCTGGACGACGTTGAACCGGAAGACCTCAATATCCAGTCCCTGGTGGAACGGGTGGCCGGCCAGCCGGGGTGTGAAGTCATTCTCGCAACGGGGTCCGACGTGGAAGGGGAAGCCACGGCCACCTACCTGCACCACCTGTTGAAAGACCTGGACTGCAAAATCTCCCGCCCCGCCCAGGGACTGCCCGCCGGGTCCGGCCTCAGCCATGCGGATACGCTGACCCTGATGAAAGCTCTGGAAGGCAGAACCATGCTTTAACCGCCTTCTTTCGGCAGGAACAGCCATACGGACTGGATTGTAAGACACGGGTGCAGGACACTTCTTAAAAAGGGCAACAGGGAAGTGCTGGACATCTTTGGATTCGCGGATACCGATTGCATGAATCATGCTGGGGCTGCGTCTGTTTGCATTGGAGGGGAAATCACCTTTTTCTTTAGGATTGAGGCCAAAAAAACAGCCAGGGTAAGGCTGGAATATGGCATTGATTATGTGAAGGCAAACGGCAGACGAAACCGTAAGATACTCCAGATATCCGAACTTTCCTTAGAGGAAAACGGTAAGCAGCCTTACACGAAAACCCATTCGTTTGAGGATGCAAGTACACGGAAGCATTACCCCGGCAAGCATTCGATTACGCTTATTGTGAATGGATCCGAACGGGGAACGCTGGATTTTGAGGTATTTGCCAAATAGAGCGCTCGCCCCCCAGACCGCCGGAGTCATTTTCTTCGGTATCCCGTTTTATAATGTCACATGACTGGTCGCATTGATTAATGTTCGCCATTATCGGCATCATACACACCTCATTCGTACCCCTTTTTACATGAGAAAACGCCTATTTCATGCGGCTTGATTCAGCTTGCCATGAGATCATCTGCCTCCTCCTAACCGCCAATTTCCCTACTCAGGGAATAAAAAAGCTGCTCCCTTTAATTACAGGAGCAGCTTGAAAAACAGGTACACTGCGGGAGACATCATCCCCTGCGGCGTCTCAGCAGCAATACGGTCAATCCGGCCAGACCCAGGGAAGCCGTGGCGGGTTCGGGAACAGTATTCAATTCAATGGCCCCCAGCCCTACAAAATACCCATTGGTTTCCGCCCCCCGGGACAGAGAAAGCTCCATGGAATAAGTCTCTCCCGCCGTCAAGGTAACAGCCTTGTCCAGGGAAGACTCTTCCCTCACTCCGGAAGAACCGCCCCGCTGCCCCAGTGTCTCCACGCTGGCCTTCTGTGCGCCGGAAGCAGTGGTATCCCCGGTTCCCGCATAAGTCAGAGAGGAATCGGCACAACTGGCCAGAACCGTATCCCCCAGTTTCAAATTAAACGTATACGCACCTTTGCGGTTGCTGTTCTGAATCTGATTGGAACCGTTGAATGTAAAAAGATTCAGAGCTATTGAATCAATGGTTACATCTTCCGTTACGGTGAAGGACAAAGTCAGGGTCCATGTACCTCCGGTCCCCACATTCACGTTGGGACTCAAAAAGGAATTCACATAATTGGTACCCGTTTTCTGCAACAACGCGGCGCCGGAACCATTGGTGACCGTTTGGCCTGTGATGGAAACACCTTCACTAACGGAAGGGTCATACAGGGCAGTCGTCGTTCCGGGATTGGCTTGGTAATCAAAGATAATCGCTGCCTGGGCCGTGCCTGCAAGCGCGATGAGCGAGGCGGCAAAAAATAAGGAGGGCTTCATCTTCAAGTATAGTTAACTGTGTTAAATAGTGTTTTTTTGCACCAATTCCCCATGGATGGTAACACGCTACGAATAACGGATTTCAAATCCGGCGTCAACACAGATAGTTGAATTAGAATAAAAAAATTAATTCATCTGTACACTGTCCAGATATCCGTGATTTCAGCCCATTCTTCAATACATTATCTAAATTACCTAGATCTAAAGAGATACAATTATTTTCCATCGTCATTTCCGCCCACCGGATTTGAAAACCCCTGCACAATTCCTTCTGATCGGCCATCATAATTGCCCTCCTGATGAGGGCCATTGGCCATCCCTTCCCAACTCATCCAGCCTTTCATCCATAGCTATTGTCATTTGCGTAAAGGATGAACCGTACGCACGGACCGGGCCGGGTTTAATCCCGGCCTCGGGAAAATTTGACCGCCAAATCCGTTAATCCGCGAGTCCGTCCACGCGGGCCCGGTCAAAATCCGCCGGACAAATAGTTACGTTTACCCGGTCGCCCGGTTGGAGAACATCCCTCAACGGCGCATTCTTCTTCTCCACGAAAGCCACGGTTGTCTTGCCATTAGGCAGGGCGGCGCGGAATGCCGTATCGGCAATGCGTTCCATAATAACAGCCACCGTCTGCACCGTATGGAAAGGATATGGTTTCATCAGCAAGCTCCATTTAGAGATTCATCAAGCCGTCCATCAAACCGCTTCCGGTCTTGAGCCCTTCTTCCGCGGCATCCCGAAGATTGGGCATCACCGGAACAGGAACCTTGTCCGCGGCAGGAATTCTGAATCCGTCCTCCCTCTTCTCGTCCTTGTCCCTGCCGTTCCCCGCCGCCTTGTTGAACAGGCGCGAGGCTACGTCTGCCGCCTCAGCCACTTTCTCCATGCCGATTTCCTTCAAACGTTCCCCGGCTGCCTTAAGCAGGCGTGCGGACAAATCCTCCGAAGGGTTGTCCAATGTTCCGCCAATGTTCACATTCGCCCAGACGAGCCCGGCCCCCCCGCCCTGGCGGGAAGCGGAAAACACGTCGGAAAATCCCGGAAGGGAATTCCACATGCCATCCGCCCGCAAGCCGACCTGAAAGCGCCCCTTTAAGGAACCGTCATCCCCTATTTCCAGCCAGCCTTCAACCCGCATGAGGTTCTCGCTCTCTATTACTACATCGGACACATGCCAGACTCCCTTGCCGTAGCGGAACTGGGCGGAAGCCTTGTGCAGGGCCAATTGGCGGAATCTGGAGGAATCGCAAAACAGGGCCAGCCTGTCCAGGACAGGCAGCCCGGACAGCATGCCGTTCTGCAGGCGGAACAGTCCGGCCACATGGGTCAGCCTGCCCTGATCACCGCGCAAATCCACGCCGCCGCTCACTTCTCCCTGGACGTGCTTCTTCCAGTCGTCAGCCAATATGGAAGAAGCGGGAATACTATTGATCACGACGTTGGCAGTCCAGGATGAGGTCATTCTGTCCCAGTCACCCTTGATATCCAAATAGCCGCCCGCATCGGTCGTCAGACGGCAGGAGGGAACGTTCAGGCGCCCGCTGGAGTGATTAAACTGCACCGTTCCGGACATCAGGGAAAATTCCGGGCAAAGTTTGAAAGGAACCAGCAGTTTTCCGCCGCGCAAGTCAAACCTGTACTGGCTGGAGCCGTCATCATGCGTGCACTCCACACCTGCCCCGTCCAGGGTATACAGATGGCCGGAAGTTCCGTAGGAAACGGAAAAGGAATTAATGCTTCCCTTCTCCAGCCGGAACGTATCCGGCAAAATGTTTTCTTCCACCCAGCTCTTGGGGCCGTCCTCCTTCTCCTTGAAGCGGAAGGGTACAGGAGACAACTGAAGCTTCAGCTCCGCAATATTGGCGGAATTGATGACAAAAGCGCGTTTCAGCAGGTCCCAGCGGCTGAACTCCGTTTCAATGGACCTGGCCTGGAGACTGGTCAGGAACTCGCGCCCCTGCATGGTCACCCCGCCGCACCGTATTCCGGAACCGTCCCACTCCAGGGGTTCGATCCGGGCGTCATCCACGTTCATGTCGTCAATCGCGGACTGGCGCAGCATGGACAGAAAAGAGTCGCTTTTCAGATAAGACCTCACGTACAGATAGGACCCCGCCACTCCGGCAACCGCCAAAACGGCCGCACCAAGAACACCCCACAGCAGCAGCTTTTTCCAGAGTCCTCCGGTTCGGGCCTTCTTTCTGCGTATCCTCCTCGTTCTGGACATGGTATCAGACTATAGCAAATACGCGCATGGTCAAGCCTGCGAATTCCCCCGCAAGGAGCCCTAAACCCTTGCCACGTGCAGATAAAACCGGAGGCCCTCCCGCACATGGCCGCCTGCCCCGGAGCCGCACGCCCGTCCCCTCCGCCTACCGGGGACCGTGATATATTTTGTGCCTGCTGGAAGCCATGGTGATGAAAACCAGAAACAGCACGTACGCCGCCAGGAATCCCATCGGGATCACGGCTCCGTGTTCCCCGCGGCCCAGGGCGGCTACGGGTGCCGCCTGCTTCACCCAGATATTTTCCGCCAGCCAGACCAGGAAAATAACCAGCAGCAGGGTAGGCGTCACATACTTCATGATGAAACGGTAAATCCTGGGAATCCGGATGACGGAACCGTCCTCCAGATCCCGCAGGCCGGAATCCACACCCAGCTTCCAGGAAAACAGAATCATCATCACCATGCCGCTCATGAAAAAGCAGAGAGTGCCAAGAAAAAAGTCATACGTATCCATCGCCAGCAGGTCCTTGCTGAACCACGCCACGACCAGCGTTCCCGTAGAAGCGAAAAAACCCTGCACCACCACGGCCAGCTTGCGCTTCAACCCCATGAATTCCTCAATAAACGCCAGCCCCACCTGCATCATGGAAATGGAGCTGGTCACCGCCGCCACGGAAAGCAGCAGGAAAAACAGGCTGCCGAATACCACGCTTGACCCCATCTTGGCAAAAGCCTGGGGAAGAACCATGAACCCGAGAGCGAAGGTACCCTGCCCGGCCGCGCCGGCCACACCCAGAAACGCCACAGCCGCGGGCACGGTCATCATGCCGGCCAGCCCTACCTCGCACACCTCGTTCGAGGCGGAGGCCGACAAGGCGCTGAGGGCGATGTCCTCCTTTTTCCGCACGTAGCTGGCATACGTCAGAATCAGCCCCGTCCCCACGGAAAGGCTTAAAAACACCTGCCCGGCGGCGGCCACCCACAATTCGATATTCCGCAGTCCATCCCAAAGCGTCACCTTCGTGAGCCTCAGCGTTCCGTTGGACATCTCTACCTGGCGTCCGGCCTCCTCCATCGCTCCCGGCCTGGAGGCGGAAACCATGGAAACCGTTTTCCACTCCCCGCTTTCCGGCGTTTTTTCCTCCACCAGAACCTTGCTGGGGTTCCACATGTACCCCAGCCCCTGTTCAATGCTGCGGTCGGGATAATTCGGATCAGGAGTGCCGATGCAGAGGATGCGCACCAGCAATATCACGGAGACCAGGAGCAGCACGGGCATGAACCAGCGGGAAAACATCTCAATCCCCTTGCTGATGCCCCGGTAGATAATGCCCAGATTGATCAGAATAACGCCGCCCACGATCCAGAGCATTCCGTTGTCCGACAACAGGGCGCTTCCGTCTCCGGCCATGCCGGTGAAGGAGAAGAACGTCTGCGCCGTGCTCTCCGCCGTAACAAACAGCTCCGGCTGCGTCAGCATTTTCCAGAAGTAGCCGAAGCACCACGCCTCCACCACCATATAATAAAAAGCCACGGAAGAGGGCCCCAGCACCGCCAGCACGCCCAGGAACTTCCACAGCCTGGACCCTTTCGTCAGGTACCAGAACACGCCGGGGGCGCAATGGGCGCCCTGCTGGCCGCCCCTGCGCCCGATGGACCATTCCGCCCAAGCCACGGGCACGCCCACCAGAACCAGCATGATGCCGTAAGCCACCATGAACGCCCCGCCGCCGTATTGGGCGGCCAAGCCAGGAAAACGCAAAAAATTGCCCAGTCCCACGGCGCTTCCGGCCACGGCAAGAATCACTCCTATCTTTCCGGACCATTGGTCCTGCTGCGCCTTCAGGGATGACATGCAGCCAATACTGACAAAACAAGTCTCGTTTTCAAGAGAAAACAGGCCCTTTTGCCACTTGCGGAACGTCATTGCCACTTGACTTCCTCTCGTTTTTTGGAATCATTCTTTTAGAACCAAACCAAAAAACATATCATGCTCCTCATCGGAAAACCAGCACCTCATTTCAGTGCAAACGCAGTCGTCAACGGTACCATCGTCCCGGATTTCAGCCTTGACCAGTTCAAGGGAAAAAAATATGTGATCCTCTTCTTCTATCCGAAGGACTTCACATTCGTGTGCCCCACGGAACTGATCGGGTTCCAGGAGGCGCTCGGCGAATTCGACAAGCGTGACGTAGCCGTCGTCGGCTGCTCCACGGACAGCGAATTCTCCCACTGGGCGTGGGTGAACACCCCCCGCGAACAGGGCGGCATCCAGGGCGTCAGCTACCCCATCGTGGCCGACATCAACAAGACCATTTCCTCCGACTACGGCGTTCTGGCCGGCAACGAGGAAATCGATGAAGACGGCAACATCGAAGTCTCCGGGGAAATGATCGCCTACCGCGGCCTTTTCCTGATTGACAAGGACGGCATCGTCCGCCACCAGCTCATCAATGACTTCCCGCTGGGCCGCTCCATTGAAGAAGCCATCCGCGTCGTGGACGCCCTCCAGCACTTCGAGCTGTACGGAGAAGTCTGCCCGCTCGGCTGGCACAAGGGTGAAGCCGCCATGACTCCGTCTCACGAAGGCGTGGCCAGCTACCTCAGCAAGTAACCAGCATTTCAAGCAGCTTCAAGGCTGTTCCGCATTTTGCGGAACGGCCTTTTTGATTTTTCATGCACCGCGGAAGGATCACAATGCCGCCGCCCCTGTTCCAGAGTTATATTCACCTTGTTGTCGGCAATCAAGTAGTTGATTGCATCCTGCTCATGGTCGCCTGTTTCATCCGCCGGGATAAGACTTCTGCCAGCTTTCCGGTAGGAATCCCGTCTATCTTTCAAGCCTCTACGGCCAGTTTCAATTTCTGCATCCGCCCAGCAGAGCCTTCCGCTCCGCTTCCCGTGAAAAATTTTGGCACCGCCTCCTGCTCCGCCTGATTGCCGAAGATTCTGGACTTGGTCCCCTGTCTTTTCTCCCACGCCGCATGCGCGGCCCTGGCCTCCGTTTCGGAGTCTTCAAAATCCGCCTCACAGCTTCTCCCGTCCTTTCCCGCCACAGTGACGGCAACCGTGCGTCCGGAGGGGGAATGACACTGCTTGAAGCGTTCAAACCGGGGCCCGGCTTTTCTGAAGCCATCCCGGAATGGGTATTAACCGGCGGCACGTCCGGTTTCCAAAAAACGTGAAGGTCCGGCTTCAGCAGAAACGGCAAGGACAGCCAGTCCAGCACATCCCATAATGAGGTAGTTTTATTCATGTTGATCTAAAACATTTTCCACTGGGGACCCGGCTCCTATCCCCATATTTGTCTATCTTCATGCACATTCCCCAATCCTTTCCCTGAAAATGTTCCCGTCATAAAACGGGAAGAATACGCGCACGCCCCTTGAGCCGCATGAACGCCTTTGCTACACACTTGGCATGAATGCGGACTTCATGGCAGCAGGCCCCACGGAAGACATATGGACAAAAACCATGGACTTTCTGAACATGCCGGACTGGCTCAAGCTGGAGATGGTGCAGTCCGCCGGGGCAAAAATCGTGCATGTGATCATCTGGCTGGTCATCAGCTGGATTCTTTTGAAACTGTTTTGCCAGGTGCTCCGCAAAATCACCTCCATGAAAATGTCTCCGCAGGCGTCCCGCCTGACGGTGAAAATCGTCAAAAACGCGGGTTATATCATCATCGGCGTGGAGGCCTTCGCCCTGATGGGGTTTGACATCCTCACCCTGCTGGGTGCGGCCAGCATCATCGGCGTGGCCGTGGGCTTCGCCTCCCAGACCTCCCTGTCCAACATCATCAGCGGCCTTTTCCTGGTAGGGGAAAAGCAGATCAACCTGGGAGACATGATTGAAGTGGACGGAATTACCGGCAACGTGGACTCCATCAACCTCATGTCCGTCCAGCTCCGGCTGCCGAACAATACCATGGTGCGCATTCCCAATGAAATGATCATCAAGAATCCGGTCAGCAACATCACCCGTTTTTCCACGCGCCGCTGCGATTTGACCTTGGGCGTGGATTATAACTGCGATATTGAGCACGTCGTAAGCGTCCTTCAAGAAGTAGTCAAGGAAAACAAGCTCTGCCTGGACGACCCGGCGCCACTCATCATGTTTTCAGGTTTTCAGGACTCTTCCCTGGGTTTCACGGTAGGGGCCTGGTGCCTGAAGGACAACTTCCTGGACTGTCAGAAAACCCTGGCGCACGATATCAAGCACCGTTTTGCGGCGGAGGGCATTTCCTTCCCCTTCCCCACCCGCAGCGTGGAGAGCAGAACCCCCATCAAAGTGGAAATCACCGGCACGCCAGAGAAAAATCAGTAAAGCTGTTCTTTTTGCTTTCTTTTTCCCCCGTGAAATTTCAATCTTGTCTGCGTAAAAGCCGCATTTATGTCTGACACACCAGCACCTGTTTTTAAAAGAATACTTCTGAAACTCAGCGGAGAAGCCCTGCGAAGCCCTGGAAGCATGGACAATATCTCTCCGGAAATCGTCGCCCGCATCGCTGAAGAAATCGCACAGGCGCACCGCGCAGGCGTCCAGATCGGGCTGGTAGTGGGCGGCGGCAACTTCTGGCGCGGCGCCAAGGCCAGCGTGCGCGGCATGGACCGCGCTACGGCGGACTACGTGGGCATGCTTGCCACAGTCATGAACGCCCTGGCCCTGCAAAGCGCGCTGGAACGCGCCGGAGTACCCTGCGTGGTTCAATCCGCCATTGAAATGAAAAACGTGGCGGAATCCTTCATCCGCCTGAAAGCCCGCTCCTACCTGGACAACAACAAAATTGTCATCTTCGGCGCTGGAACAGGCAACCCCTTCTTTTCCACGGACACCACGGCCGCCTTGCGCGCCAGCGAGATCAACGCGGAAGTCGTGATGAAGGCCACTTCCGTGGACGGCGTGTATGATGCGGACCCCAAGAAAGTTTCCGGGGCCAAGCGCTTTGACTCCATCTCCTATCAGGAATGCCTGGAACGCCAGCTCAAGGTCATGGACTCCACGGCCTTCACCCTCTGCATGGACAACAAAAAGCCCATCATCGTATTCGACATGCACACTCCGGGCAACATCACCCGCGCCCTGCTCGGGGAGCCCATCGGCACCACGATCTGCTGAACCCGGCGGAAAAACCTTTCAACCATACAAAAAAACACTTAGCATCAACCATCATATGGACGCAGAAACATTACTATTGGAGACGGAGGAAGCCATGCTCAAGGCCGTGGACTTCGCCAGGCAGGAATTCTCCGGCGTACGCACGGGCAAAGCCTCTCCCGGCCTTGTGGAAAACCTGGACGTGCACGTATCCAGCTACGGCTCCGTTATGAAGCTGAAGGGCCTGGCCGTCATCAGCACGCCGGAACCCCGCCTCATCCTCATCCAGCCCTTCGACCCCAGCACGGCCCACGACATCGGCCGCGCCATCAATGAAAGCAAGCTGAACCTCAATCCGATCGTGGAAGGGCGCTCCATCCGCCTGCCCATCCCCGCCCTGACGGAAGAACGCCGCAAGGATCTGGTGAAGCTCGTCAAATCCCAGGCGGAAGAAGCCCGTGTGCGCGTGCGCGGCGCCCGCAAGAATGGCATGGACTCCGCCAAAAAGCTCAAGACGGACAACATTGTGACGGAAGACGGCCAGCGGGACCTGGAAACGCAGATCCAGAAGCTCACGGACAAGTATGTCAAGGAAATTGACGATCTGGTAGCCGCCAAGGAAAAGGACATCATGACCATCTGAGCCAGCACTCTTCACCACCCAACCACTTCACGACAATGACAGACAATGTAACGAACTTCCTCGCCTCCGGCATTGAAATCAAGGGAACCATCCGTTTCCAGAATGATATGCACATCGACGGAAAAATCGAAGGCGAAATCATTTCCGACAAGGGAAAAGTCACCATTGGTGAAACGGCCCAGATCAAGGGCGACATCACCGCCGGAGACGTGCGCATTTACGGCAACGTGGAAGGCAAGGTCACTTCCGACCGCTGTGAACTCAAGCAGCAGGCCCGCGTCGTCGGAGACATGAAGACCCGCAGCCTGGCCATGGAAGAAGGCGCCCATCTGCTGGGCCGCACGGAAATTGGTTAAAGCACGGGAAACCCATTTTCAAGCCGTTCCTCCGGAAGGAGGGACGGCTTTTTTCATGACCGGAACGGATATTCCTTTCCTCCATGTTCCGGGAAAACCTCCAGCCGTAACAAAAGAAAGGCTTCCGTTTCCGGAAGCCAATGCCGCAGAACCACGGCAAATGCCGCTCATTTACGGATTCTCCGGACGCACGATGGACCAGGAACGGGGCTGTGACGGGTCCAGAATCTTTCTGATAAAGCCATTCACCTGCTCCACGGTCATGTTCCTGATGGCCCGGGTCTGCTTTTCAAAAGCGTCCAGCGGCAGTCCAAACAGAATATCCAGAGCCAGCATCTGGCACAGCGTGCCATTGGACTGCATGGCCAGCAGACGGGAGGACAGCGCGGAAGCCTTCGTACGCTCCAGCTCCTCTTCCGTCATTCCTTGTTCGTAGATCATGGACAGCGTTTCCTCCAAGCGCCTTTCGGCTTCCTCCAGATGTTCCGGAGAGGTCCCCAGGTAAAAGCAGATGCCCCCGGCATCCATGCCGATGAACAGGGAGGAACTGGCATAATAGGCCAGACCCGCTTCTTCCCGGATGTTCGTGAACACAGGACCAGCCATGTCCCCGCACCACGCCTGGAATATCAGGGCCATCGCCATGTCCGGGGAGACCACGTCCACCCCCGGCACGCCCACCACCAGAACGGCCTGCTGCTTGTCCAGCACGGTGACTTCCCTTCCCGACTTCAGGGCGGGCGTAGGGGCAAGCACGGGCGGACTGCCTTTTCTCATGGCTCCCATATGTTTTTCCAGCAGGGGAAGCACTTTATCCTTCATCACATCTCCGGAAATGCATAACACGGCATTGGAGGCGCAGATAATGCGCTCGTACTGTTTCCTGATATCCTCCACCGTCAGGGAGGAGAGGCTTTGCGCCGTTCCCGCCGGGGAATTGCCGTAGGAAACATTGCCGTAGGCCACGTGCCGTTCCTGCCTGAACGCCACGGAAAGAGGGTCTTCCATATCTTCCTCCGCATCCGCCACAAAGGTTTCCTTTTCCTTGAAGAAGGCGTCTTCCGGGAAGGAAGGATTCATCACGACATCCGCCATCAGCTCCAGGGCGGCATCCAGGTCTTCCGCCAGCGTCTGGCAGCCCACGCTCAGGGAATTGTTGCCTGTAGAGGTGTTGATCGCGCCGCCGATGTCTTCCAAAAACCGGGCAATGTCCGCCGCGGAGCGGGTGGTAGTACCCTTAAGAAGGCATTCCGACATCAAATCCGTCACGCCCGCGTTCCGCTCATTCTCCGCAGGGCATCCGGCCTTGAACACCAGGCAGGCATAGGCCAGCGGCAGCCGGTGGTCTTCCCGGACAACCACTTTCAAACCGTTGGGAAGCACAAGCTCGCTCAGAACGGCATCCGTTTCCTCACTGCCGGCAGGAACCTCCTCCGCATTGCTGCCCAGCGGGTCCAGGCTGACTTCCGTCACATTCGGGGAGGACAGCCATCCGGCGCACACCCGGTGCAGGTCTTCCGAAGTCACGCGTTCAATGGCCTCCTGCCATTCGGAGGACAAGTTCAAGTTGCGCGCGCCGAACCAGTCCGCCCCCATTTCCGAGGCCATGCCGGAAGCCGAGCTTTTGCGGCGCAAACGGCTCACTCTCGTCTGCTTGCAGACTCTCTTGAGGTCTTCCGTGAAATCTTCCCGTTCCAGATTCCGGAGTTCCTGGAGAATGAGGTCCCGCACCTTGTCCCGCTGGGCACGGTCCACGTCCATGGTAATGGTGAACGCTCCTTCATCGGACTCGGACTGGTTGGAATGCACTTCAATGCTGTATACCATCCCCAGCCGGTCATGGAATTTCTCATAAAACCGCGCGGAACGGCCGCCGCCCAAAATGCTGGCCAGGGCAGACAGCGCCGGCGTATCCGGATGCGCGGAACAGGGCAGACGCCACGCCAGGCTTAATTTGGAATAAGGTACCGCAAACTCCTTCCGCACCGTCCGGGAACCGAACTGGTGGGGCTCGTGCGGCAACGGCTCCCGGTTCAGAGGCCGCGCTTTCAAATCCTCCACCAGCAGTTCCAGGTGGGACAAAACCTCCCTGGCATCCACATCCCCGGCGATTGAAAGCACCACGTTGTTCGGAACATAGCGTGAGGCGTGATACTCCAGCACGTCCTCCCTGGTCAGGGTGTCGAACACCTCCGGTTCACCGAGCACGGGCCAGCGGCGGGGATGTTTCAGATACAGCGTCTGCATTAAAAGCTGGTAGGCCACGGAATCCGGTTCATCCGCGTACATGGCCATTTCCCGGCGCACCACTTCCTTCTCCCGTTCCAGCTCCCCTTCCGGGAAAGTGGGGGAAAATACCAGCTCCGTCAGCAGATTCAGGAAAACCTGCCAGGACTCCGCCGGACCGTCTATATAGAAAACGGTGCGGTTGACGCTCGTATAGGCATTCCAATGGCCTCCCCGTTCCTGCACCTTGCGGGCCAGATCCTGCCCGGAGTAATTCTCCGTCCCCTTGAACACCAGATGCTCCAGCAAATGGGAAATCCCGCTGCCCTGCAAATGCCCCTCGTTCATGGAGCCCGTGCCCACCCAATATTGAAGGGATACCACGGGATGGGACTTGTCCTCCTTGATCAAAACCGTCAAACCGTTCCCAAAACGGTGCATCACAGGTTCCTTAACTGAACTCATATTTTTCACTCTGCCCCAAGAAAAGGGGCTGTGCAAGCCGCCGCTCCGTCCGCACTCCCGCACTGTCAGACTTCTTCATCCCGCCCACAGAACAAATGAATACAGAAACACCCCGTAAAAAACATGTTCCAACCATATTTTTTTGAACAAATCTTAAAGTCTGCAACTCTATGAAGACGTAGAACGGTGTGAAACGCGCCGTTTCATTGATTAAACCAACAACACAGACAATAAATCATATGAAGAAAATCCTCGCTGTAGCAGCCTTTGCCTTCGCATTCAGCTTCAACGGCTACGCCCAGGAAGCCGCCCCGGCGGATTCCTCCGCTCCCGCCGCCCAGAAGTGCTGCGGCAAAGACAAAAAATGCACCAAGGACGCCACGTGCGACAAGGACGGCAAGTGCGGCCAGAAATGTGACAAGCCCTGCAGCAAAGGCGAAAAGCCCTGCGATTGCTCCAAAAAGGAAGAAGCGCCCAAGGCTTGAGCCCAACGGGAACCATCCTCATGAACATGAACCCTTGCCGGAATATTTCCGGCAGGGGTTTTCTCCGCCGGACGGAGTAAACAGACTCTTCCCGGTGACCATTAAAATACTTGATTTCAACCTTCAACCCATTTTATAAGAACATCATGAAAGCCACCTCCATCCTCACCATCGGCTGCGCAGCCATTGCGCTGTCCGTTACCTCCTGCACCAATTTCGGCTCCCCGAACACCTACAACATGAATGAAATCGGCGGTGTCCAGGAAACCTATTACGGTACGGTCACCAGCGTGGAAACCGTCAAGATCCAGGCCAATAACGCCAATGCCGGCACCGGCGTGGGTGCGGTGGCAGGCGGTCTCACCGGAGCCATGTTCGGCGGCGGCAACGCCAAGTACGCTACGGCGGCAGGGGGTGCCATCATCGGCGCCATTGCCGGCAACCAGATTGACAAGGCCGTGAACAACACGACCGGACAGCGCATCACCGTGCGCCTGAACCAGACGAGAAACGGCACCCGGAACTATACCGTCGTCCAGCCTGTCGGCAAAAACAACCCGATCTATGTCGGACAGCAGGTTCGCGTCATCATCGGCAACGCCGGCTCCCGCGTTCTGGCCTACTAAGAGACTATCCAGTTATCCAGCAATATTTCCGGCATGATCTTTGGCACCTTACCCGGCGGCGCTCCTGTTGAAATCTTTGAACTGTCCTCCGACAGGATGACAGTGCGGATCAGCAACTATGGGGGGCGCATCATCTCCGTCGTCAAGGACGGCATGGATATGATCGTAGGTCCCAAAAGCTTTGAAGACATGCTGAAAGACACCTGTTATTGCGGTGCGATTTGCGGCCGGGTCGCAAACCGCATCGCAAAAGGCAGGTTTTCCATTGACGGTGACGCCCATTCCGTAGCCGTCAACAACGGCCCCAACCACCTGCACGGCGGCCTCCAGGGGTTTGACAGCAAAATATGGCAGGTTCAGGAAGCCGCACGCAGCACGCTGGTGCTGACACTCCATTCACCGGATGGGGAGGAAAACTACCCCGGCAATCTTGAAGTAGTAGCCACCTACACGCTCATGGAGGAAACACTCCACCTGCGCATGGAGGCGTACTCGGACGCAGCCACCATCGTCAACCTCACCAACCACGCCTACTGGAACCTTTCCGGAAAACCCGACATCAACTCCATGACGCTGGAAGTCCGGGCCTCCGCCTACACCCCCGCGGATGACACCAACATCCCGGACGGCCGCATCCTGCCCGTGGAAGGCACGGACTTTGACCTGCGCAGGGCGGCTCTGCTTGGGGAACGCAACTCCGCCGCCCATCCGGACACCGCCGCCGGACTGGACCATAATTACGTGCTGGATTCCGAACCAGGCGACAAGATTGCGGCCATCCTCCTTGATCCTTCTTCAGGTCACCGCCTGATCGTGGCGACGGACGCCCCGGGACTCCAGGTTTACACGGGGGAATACCTTCCCAAGGCGCGCCAGGGGATTGCTCTGGAAGCCCAGGGCTTCCCGAATGCCGTCAACGTTCCCCACTTCCCCAGCGTTCTTCTGCGCCCCGGTCAATCCGTCACGCGCAACATTTCCTGGACAATCAGATAAAAAGGCGGATTCCTCATCCGGCCTGCCGTCACACAATCGTTGCATAATGCGCCTGCCGCACATGGATGAGGCCAGGACGGCTACCGTTCCAGCCGCCGCAGAATGGCATGGGCCGGACGGTAAAACACTCCCTTGTTCAGCCAGTCTTCAGCCGTTCCTGGAACGTCTTTCAGCAGGCCCCCCGCTTTCAGGCTGCCTATCAGATAGGCGTCCCGGCCATACCGTTCCGGGCAAGAAAAGAAATCCCCGTCATGAATGCGGTCATACGGTTTGACCAGGTCCGGATGTTTTAAAGCCCGTTCCAGAAATTCAATGGTGTTCCCGTCCAGATAATTGCGGGCTTTTTCCACATTCCGTTCATGCCGGATGCCGCAATACAGGATTAACCCCATATCCTCGCGTCCGGGCATATCAGCGCCGGAGGGGCGGCTTCCTCCGATCCAACCGCAGCAAAGAGCAACGGGAATCATATACAAGATATTCCTCCGCATCAATTTCCGACTATCCAGAGGCAGAAATTCCCCATCTTCACGCAGGGCTCCCTGATGAAATTGCCGCAACTTTTCCTTCACCATTCCGCACAATAAATCATACCTGCCTTTCCCCAGTTCCATCCTTCCGATCTTCACCATCTTATCATTCGATTTCAACACCAGCCATTCGTTCGCACCTATCCTGCCGCAGGAGGCGTGTCTGACGCAACGCCAATCCATAAACAGGGGAGGCCGTAAAAAGCGGGTCACGGTTATCCCGCTCTCGCCCACTCTTGCCTGAAACCGCCGCATGGAGAAAAAACAAAGAGCGCCTATCAACAGTACGGATGCCGCCCATAATAGATTCGGCCACAATATCTCCTCCAATCCCCGGTAAACGCGGATAACTTTCAATAAATCAGGCAGGGCGCAAGCGGCCATCACCAGCAGGAGCCCCCAGGGCCATCCGGCCAGGTTGCAAAAGACATCCTTCCGTTGTCCTTTCATGTTCCATGTCTTATACAAAAATCACGAAACAGGCAAGCATTTGTCCGAACGCCGGCGGCCCCTCCGTTCAGGGCTGCTGAGGCCCGACTCCGTAAAGAGCTTCCGCAGCCACTTTCTGCAATCCTTCCGCGATGCGTTCCAGCGAACGGCCAATGAATATCAAATCCGCCACGGATGAAAGATTGTCCCGGTAATGTTCCGGCAGACGGGCGAATGTTTCCGTCAAGGTCCCGGTTTTCTCCGCCAGGGACGCCAGTCCCGGCGCCAGGGAAGCCAGGACCGGGGCATCCCATGAAGAAACGGCCTTGTTGACGGCCCTGAACTGTTCGGCCAGCTCCCGGTACACGGGTTCCACCAATCCGGCTTCCTGGAGGCGGGGCCTTTTATTCAGCTTGTTGGCCCTCTTGGCGATGGTGACGGACTCGTCCCCCATGCGTTCATAAATGGCGGACAGGCGGATGGAAGCCAGCACCAACCTCAAGTCGGACGCTACAGGACTGAAAAACGCCAGGAGATGCAGGCCTTCCCGGTCCATGGCCATTTCCAGTTCGTCCAGTTCCTCGTCATCGGCAATGGCCTGGTTGGCGGAATCCTCGTCCTGCTGGAGCAGCCCGGAAACAGCCAGGTCCAGGGCGTTCTGCGCCTTGTAAGCCATTTGCAGCAAATGCGTGTTCAGGGAAGTGAGGGCGGCATCAAATTCCCGCAGGGTGTGGGCGTCGTGATTCATGGACGGAAATGTTGGTTTGATGATCGGAAGAAGCCGCCCTGGAGGCATGGTAAAAAATATGCAGCCTGCGCAGGCCGCCGGTCTTCCTCGTAGAAGCGGCAAAACGCCGGGCGGAACAGGAAACTCCGGACAAACGGCGGCAACCGGCCCTGCATGAACATGTTGATGGAATCATAAATCGTCTTTTATTTGTTAACTGAATCTTCCCGTAATATAATCTTCCGTCTCCTTCATGGACGGGCGGGAAAAAATCTTCTCCGTGGAATCAAACTCCACCAGTCTTCCCAGCATGAAAAAACCGGTCAGGTCGGAAACGCGAGTGGCCTGCTGCATATTGTGCGTCACCACGACGATGGTGAATTTCTCCTTGAGGCGGTGCATCAGCTCCTCCACGCGCACCGTGGCGATGGGGTCCAGGGCGGAACAAGGCTCATCCATCAGCAAAATACGCGGCTTGACGGCGATGGAGCGGGCGATGCAGAGGCGCTGCTGCTGGCCGCCGGAAAGTCCGTTGGCGGGAGTATGGAGCCTGTCCTTCACTTCGTCCCACAGGGCGGCATGGTTCAGGCTCTCTTCCACGGCTTCATCCAGAACGGCCCTGTTCTTCACTCCCGCCAGCTTCAGGCCGTAGGAAACGTTCTCGTAAATGCTCATGGGAAAGGGATTGGACTTCTGGAAAACCATGCCCACTTCCCGGCGCAGGCGGATGGGATCCAGCGTTGGGGAAGTTACATCCACTCCGTCAATGCGGATGGCCCCCCTAGTGACGCGGGCCTCCGGAATGCGGTCATTCATCCGGTTAATGCAGCGCAACAGTGTGGATTTTCCGCAGCCGGACGGCCCGATAAACGCCGTGACACGGTTCTTTGGAATCAACATGTTGACGTTAAAAAGCGACTGTTTGCTGCCGTAGCAGAAATCCAGGGAATCCACCTCCACGGCGGTTTGATCGGGTATTGCAGGCGGTAGGCTCATATCTCTGACCATGGCGCGGCTCATCACCGCTGCCCCCATGATATCGCAAATCTCCGCCACAATGACCATTCAGGAATGGTGACGATTTCTTAACCTGGCCTTCTTGCCCTATTCCCGCGACGTTCACCGTATTAGAAATCCGTTGGTTTTCAATCAACAGAACAAACCGTCGCAACATGTTAAAAATAAATTACTTGGTCTTTTCAGCAGAGATAGGGTTATTCCTTGTTTCCCCCTATGGCGCCTCTAGACTAATAGAAACAGGGAAGCTGCCAGAAACTGCACATGGCAAATTTCTCCTGAGTGTTTTCCAATCTTCCGTCTACTATCCATGAACACAAAAACTTTTACAAAACGTTCTGCCAGGCACGTCAGCAAGGGTTTCGCGCTCATTGCAACCATCACCCTGATGATGCTCCTGGCCCTCTTGAGCGTAGGCCTCCTCACCATCGCATCCTCCCAGGTGCGCATCTCCGAGAAACAACTGGCGGCCGCTGAGGCCAAGTCCCTGGCCAGATTCTCCCTGGAAGTATCCCTGGGACAGCTCCAGTGCGAGCTGGGACCCGACCAGCGCGTTTCCGCCAACTCCGGCATTCTCTCTTCCGGCACCAGCGAAGGAAGCTCCCCCTACATCCTGGGCGCCTGGAACAGCTGGGACACCTGGCTCAACAGGAATAATTCCTCAGGCATGAGCATCGCTTCCACTTACGATACCGGCAGAAGCGCCATGTTCCGCCGCTGGCTGATTTCCGACCCCGACCTGCGCAGGCTCAGCACCCTGGAAGCCGGAAAAAACCTTCTGGGCCAAAGGACCCGTTCCAACCGCAATTTCCGCAGTGTCTGCCTGCTGGGCCCCGGCACCGCAGGAACTCCGGTGGGAGCCCGCAACCAGGACAAAAAGGAAATCTACGCCCGGCTGGTGCGCGTGGATGATTTTTCCAGGAATACGGGGCTGAAAAAGAATGCCAACAACCGCAAAAACATTGCCTGGTGGATTACGCCGGAAAACCAGAAGGCACGCATCAACCTGATGCCCCATGCCTCCCAGGAAAGCACCGACACGCTGACCGTTTTGCGCTCCACCTGGGATACCCCCGGCCCGGATCTGGACACCCTCAATATTGCCTCATTAATGTCGGAAAGCTCCAGCGACGATTCATCTGCAGCCAGAAAATTGATCTCCCGTGACACGCTTCTTGCCAACAGCAAAAACGGCCGCCTGAAAGACCTGGGAGAGCTTTACCATGACATCACCCTGGTTTCTTCCAGCCTCCAGACGGATTCCAAATTCGGCGGTTTGAAGAAGGACTTGAATATTATGCTGTCCCAGGAAAAACTGCCTGAGGAATTCCGTGGAGACACGGCGGACATCGGCCTGCGTCCCTACGCCACGGAGGACGGAACTCCGACGGAACAGAACCGGCCGATAGGCTCCTGGAACCAGCTCCACCTGTGGGCCAATGTGTGGGACTCTTCAACCAAAAGGGACGGCCAGGATGCCTCCGCCGCGCTGGAATGGAATGGACAGACGCCCAGCACGCTGGTAGCCGCGGACGCTTCCGCCAACATGGGAATGATGGACAACCGCTACACCTACATGCGCCATCCCATCCTGCTGCGTTACTACAATTTCATTGGGACCTATCTGACAAAGAACGATTTCCAGGCCCAGAACGGCGGCTGGATCAACACGTCCGTCTCCGTCATCCCCGTCTTTGTCTGGTGGAACCCGTACAATGTGGACATGAAAATGGAAGGGGCGTCCGGCTCCCCGTGGGGTTCCTACTTCGGGGAACACCGTTTCATGCCCATGCTGTTTGCGGACAATGTCAACGGAAGCAGCCAGCCTCTTTCCGACTTGAGAAGATATACGGAACATCCGCTGACTCCTTACACCCAGGGTTCCTATGGCGCCGTAAATGACCGCCAGATTGCCGACTTCGGCGCTTCCTACAGAAAGTCGGCACGCCTGAACGACAGCACCGGAGAGGTAAACAAGGGGGACGTATCCATCCTCAAGGCCGGGGAAATCGTCGTCTTTGCCCTTCCCTCCACCACGCGTACCGACAAAATCCAGCAAGGAGCCGTTTACAAATCCAAAATCAACGGGAATGACATCCGGACGGACAACTTCGCCCTTCGGGAAGGCTGGCCGCAGGACCTGAGCGAGATGGCTTCCTACGGCGTCAACATTTATACGGGACTCCAGTACCAGTATTTTGAAAACACCGAATTCGACACGCCTACCAAATATACGTTCTGGGCCCGGTTTGCGGAAACGGATGATGAACTGGTGGGCAACAATGGCAACAAATCATGGGGCACTCCTCCCGACCATGTTCTGTGCCATAAGTATACGGACGAGTTTTCCTCGGCATCCAAAAAGCTGCGCACGTTTGTCATGGGCGCCGGGCTCATGAACCCCGGCCAGATAGGGAAGCCTACGACGCTCTCCGGCTCCTCCACAACCGATCCGGAAGTTTTCGCTAAAATCTCCCCTGCCATGCTCAACCTGAACTGGGGATTTGAAGAACAAATCATCCAGGCCACAAGGATTCCGACGACCGGATGGACCAACAATACCAGCGGAGACTCCAATGAAAACGATTCCAAGCGGGGCAAATTCGCAGAACCGGAATCCGGAGGACCGTATCCCTACTTCATCGCCTATTATGGAGTCTCCGCCAAATGGGGCAAGACTCCCGTCGTAGGCGCCTACCCGGAAGGCAAGGACTACCGCGCCAAGACTTGGCAGCACTCCAGCCCCC
>ERZ857882.54-NODE-54-length-117605-cov-4.513416_pt1 | contig 117605 bp, 100 predicted proteins | sample MGYA00519697_ERZ857882 | MGnify/ENA primary metagenome ERZ857882 (study PRJEB31778, sample SAMEA3449373) | human gut metagenome | biome: human gut; feature: human-associated habitat; material: faeces | place: United Kingdom | collected 2010/2012 ...
TTAAATTTTATCCGATATAAAATAAAAGTGTTTGATCTGTGAGAATATCGAAAAATATATAAATATGAAACATACACCAATTGACTATGATATTGTAAATGAGACTATCGATGAGATGAGTATTCCAGATTTCGGAAAGGCAACTATTCGGGAGGTAGTCGCAATCGCATCACGTCTTGAAGAAAAAACAGGACAGGAATTTATTCATATGGAGATGGGAGTTCCGGGATTGCCTCCTGCTGCTGTCGGAGTAGAAGCTGAGATTGAAGCGTTACGTAACGGAGTCGCTTCGATTTATCCGGTTATAGACGGATTACCTCGTCTGAAGAAAGAAGCTGCACGTTTTGTAAAAGCTTTTATCGATGTTGATGTCGATCCGCAAAGTTGTGTCCCGGTAGTCGGTTCTATGCAGGGTACATTTACATCGTTTTTAGTGGCAGGCCAATGTAATCCGGAAAAAGACACGATTCTTTTTATCGATCCCGGTTTCCCTGTACAAAAACAACAAATAGTGGTACTTGGGTATAAGTATGAAGCTTTTGATGTGTATGATTTTCGAGGAGATAAGCTTCGGGAAAAATTGGAAAGTTATTTGGAAAAAGGAAATATCGCTGCTGTTATTTATTCCAATCCCAATAATCCTTCATGGATATGTCTCAAAGATGAAGAGTTGAGGACAATAGGAGATTTGGCAAATAAATATGACGTAATAGTTTTAGAAGACCTTGCTTATTTTGCAATGGATTTCCGAAAAGAATTGGGAACTCCTTTTCAGCCGCCTTACCAACCTACTGTTGCTCGTTATACCGATAATTATTTGTTGTTGATATCGGGTTCTAAAGCGTTTAGTTATGCCGGACAGCGGATAGGAGTGGTCGTGATTTCCGATAAGTTGTATCATCGTGTGTATCCCGGGTTGACCGATCGTTATGGCGGAGGAACATTCGGATCGGTCTTTATTCATAGGGCTTTGTATGCAATATCTTCTGGGGTAAGCCATTCGGCGCAATATGCCATGGCCGCAATGATGAAGGCTGCTTCTGATCAGGATTTCGCATTTTTGGAAGAAGTAAAGGAATATGGACATAGAGCAAAGCGGTTAAAGGATATTTTTCTTCGGCACGGTTTTCATCTGGTATATGATACTGATTTAGGAGAACCTTTGGCTGATGGTTTTTATTTTACGATCGGTTATCCCGGAATGACAGGTGGAGAATTGATGAAAGAATTAATTTATTATGGTGTAAGTTCTATTTCTCTTATTACAACGGGAAGTCGTCAGGAAGGGATTCGGGCTTGTACTTCTTTTATCAAAGATAATCAGTATGATTTGTTGAACGAACGTTTGTCTCTGTTTGCCCGTCATCATAGCATATAAAGTTTTTCTGTCGATAGGATTGATTTAATGTTAATGATCTGCACCCCAAAAGTTAGATAAAAAACTTTTGGGGTGTATTTTTTATGATAACAATTGAGTAAAGCGGGATTTTTTTATTTTATTGGATTAATGCTTTTTCTTGAATTAATCTTTTTTACTTGAACAAAAAAGCTTGCCAACCCGTTTGTTAAGAATATATAGGAGGTTGTTTTTATGGATAAGAAACTTTTTATGAATCATGTTTCTACTTTATTCTTTCGTACTTCATCGAAGGAAATAAAACCGGGGACTCGATTTAAACAATTACGGGAATGGAATATTTTGTTGGCAGTATCTTTTGTAGAAATGGTAAAAGAAGAATATCAGGTAGAATTGAATAAAAAGGACTTTTTATATAATGATACGATAGAAGATTTGTATCGCTGTGTATGCAACAGGCAATAAAAAATTGCTGAGAACTTTATTCGAAATAAAATGATATTCTTCAGATTTTGAACCGTTTGAAAAGAAAGAATGGTCGATTATTTCAGATTAAAAAAATGTGAAAAATTCGAAGGCCATTTGTATTGGACAGAACAATCAAGATTATTTTCATAAAAAATTAAATATGCTCTGAATAATGAAAAAAGAAGTAAGTTTAGTATTTCGGGGGGTGACATTGCACTCGCCTTTAATTTCGGTTGTTTTGGTTACCCGGCAACATGCAGATACTTTACGGCTTCGACTGGATGGCATATTGAATCAGCGTACTACTTTTGATACGGAAGTCGTGATCGTGGATCGTGGATCGAATGATGAGACAGGAGATATTTGTCAGGAGTATAAGGCTCTGTATCCTGATAAGGTGCGGTTTTATACACGTGTTCCGGGAGATTTTCCTGAAAAAAGCCGAATTATACGGCTGAGAGGTGATCTTGGTATAATATGCCGGGATGAGGAGCTCTGGAGTGATATTTTCAAGTTGCAGCGTCAAGGGACTTTTTTGATGACTCATCCAGAGTATGATCTGTGTTTTCACAATGTGCGGGGTAGTAATATGCAGTATATGCGTTCCCGTGATTATTCTCCCGGGGAAATTACTGCAGGGAGGTTATTCAGGTATTATTCGCCTTTGTTTCGTTTATCAGGACGTCACTCAGCACATCATTTTTCATTGTATGAGAAAATTGGCGGGGATATTTTTACCCGATATTCATTTCGGGGGAAAATACGTTGTCTCGGTAATATTTATTCCGAAATGTTAGATAATACAAGTCGGAAAGCGAATTTACCTTTTCTTAAAAATAATTTTAGCTGGTAAGATGTGATATGAGCTTTGAACTATTTTCTAAAAAAAATGTTTTTTAGAACGTCTTCGACGAATGTTTCGTATGAAGAGATTGGGTGAAATCTGATTCCCGATTTTAGGTAAAAGCAATCTTGAGTTTTGTCAGATTGAGGTTCGATACGAGAATCGATAAAATAGAATAATAATATGTGCGGAATTGCAGGTGTAGTAGGAGAAGTTCCTAATATGAAGTCGTTACTAAAAAAGATGTCGCAAGTGCAGCTTCATCGAGGTCCGGATAATATGGGTTCATGGATATCTTGGGTAGTTGATTCTGAAATAGGAATGATTCATAATCGGTTAGCGGTAAAACAGATAAAAGGCGATTCGGAACAGCCTTATATGGATGAGGATACCGGCCTTATTCTGGTTTGCGATGGTAATATATATAATCATGTCGAACTGAGAAAATTATTGAGCCGTTATTATACATTTCATTCCGATACGGAGGAAGAGGTGATATTGAAGGCTTATCATCGTTGGGGGAGATCATGTCTCGATCGTTTTAATGGAATTTTTGCTATTGCCATATATGATCGGTCGGCAAAAACTCTTTTTATGGCACGAGATCGATTTGGAGTAAAACCTCTTTACTTTGCTTTGCAGAAAGGAAATTTATATTTCGCTTCCGAGATAAAAGCCTTATTTGCTGCCGGTATTCGCAAACAAATGTCATCCTGTCGCTGGGCTGGATATTTGGTTTATTCTACGTATGGAATGCCTTATGAAACATTCTGGGATGAAGTGTATCAGCTTCCGGCTGGATATTGCTTGTTTTTTAATTCTTCATCTTTGGATGTACGACAATGGTATGAATTCGATAAAGCAGTGCAGTCTGTCGAAATTCCTGAATCGGAGACAGAAGCAACAGAACGTTTTTTATCATTGGCAGAGGAGAGTGTCCGCTATAATTTAGATGCGGCTGTTCCGGTCGGATTCAATCTGTCCGGAGGAATCGATTCTTCATTTTTGTTAGGTCTTATACATCGGTTATTTCCTCATGATCCGTTTAAAGTATATTCTTATTATGGCGGAGATAAATTTTCAGATGAAATTTTATGGACAGAGGAAATGCTTTCACATACAGAGTATCATTTGGAACAGGTACAACTTACTCCTGATATAGTGGTGAAAGAAGCTGTAAAAATCGCCCGTGTACAGGATGAACCTTATGACGGATTTTCATCATTGGCTTATGCTCGTTTATTTAGTACTGCTCATCGTCAGGGGACTACTGTCTTGTGTGACGGACTCGGCCTTGATGAGGTTTGGGCAAGTTATCCGAGAAAAGGGGATATGGACCAATCCGTAATTTGTTCTTGCTTGAAGTCCGATTTTAAGGAATTGGCGCATTTACCTGAATATCCGCATCCTTTTCGGGATGAAGAAGATAATCTGAGATATAGAGATTTGTTTTATGAACGTATTCCGCATATTCTTCGTTTTAATGATCGGGTGAGTATGATGCATTCTACCGAACTCCGAAAACCGTTTTTAGACCATCGTTTGATTGAATATGCTTTTGCTTTACCGCATTATATGAAAGAACGTTCTTGTCAGGATAAGTGGATGATTCGCCAGATTGCGTCTCGGTTACTCCCGAAGAATGTGCGTTTAGCACCGAAGGGAAAAGCCGGACGTTCTTCGCGGTTATGGCTATCGAATGAGCTGCAAAATTGGGTAGGAGAATCTATTGACGGTCTGAGAGAAAGTGTTGCGTCTGACTGGATTGACGGGGAACAACTAAACCGACAATGGAACAGTTTTTTGGAAAAAGGAACAACAGCCCCTCAACATTTATGGAAATGGATCAATTTGCATATTATGTTGAATAAAGTCGTTTAGTGCATTTAGATAGGTTTTTAATTTACAAAGTTCTTCATTATAATACCTGATTGTATCCGAGATTTTCTGTTTGGTTTATGGATATAGTTTTCGATAGGCCTTTATACGTTGTTGGATGTTTTTAGCAAGGCATTCGCTGTAAAGCCACGGTTCTGCGCCATGAAAGTCTCCGGTGTTGATGATCCCGAGAATAGGAGTATATTCGCTGCCGCTATAACCGGATAGAACAAGAACATTGTGTTCTGGAGATAAGGTGACGGTAATAGTATCATGAAGAATTGCCGGAGTAGCATCGGTTTTCCAGTTGACCGGATTTATGCACATAGCGGACGGAACACTTATTACAGGCTTTATATATTTTATATCAGAAACTGAGTTATAACAGATTGTAACACCGAGATCGAGAGAATCTTTTGCAGCTCGGAGGTTCTTACATTCTGTCGTGTCTTGGGGAGTGACTTTGTAGCCGAGAACATAGGCGGCAACCATCCGTTTCTTGACATCATCGGGCATCGTTTTTATGAGTTCGACAACCGATTTTCCTCCCTGACTGAACCCGGCTAAGATGAACGGGCGATTATTATTATTTGTGTTGATGAAATATTGAAATGCTTTTTGGACATCGTTGAATGAAACCGTATGATAGCGCCGATTGATGGTGTCTTCATTGCATGTAGCCCAAGAGTTAAGAGTAATGTGCCGGTAATATGGAGCATAAAAGTTATTTTTCTGTCCCATATATTGGGCTATTTTGGAGATTTCGATAGCCATATCATCTCGGTGATCTTTAATATTGACCGGATCGGCATAGTGGCATATTTGTCCGTCATTGGTGTACCAGTCAAATTCCCATGTTGAAACTATATAGAATATATCTGCACCGGAATCATCCGTATCATTGAGGTTTATGTACCACATCTTGCTGTCTGTATAATCCGGTTCAGAAGGAATATAGGCATTTTCGATATTAGAATGACGAGAGTTGCAAGCACTCCATATCATCATTAATAAAATTGTATATATGATTTTATACATAAAGACTCTTTTATACACAGTTTATATTACATTAGATTATGTTTGCTCTATAAAATAAGGGCTCTTGAAAGATTTGTTTATTTAATTTTGAGGATACGTAGATATTTGTTAAAGTAAAATTTTCAATAGACAAAGGTATTATAATTTTTTATAAGAAAAAAGAGTTGATATTTTGATTATTGTTGCATACTTTCCCACAAACATTTTCTCTTTTTCGCTTCGGCTTTTTATATAGTTTTGCTTTTATCACTATCTTTGTGACTGAGACCAGTCTGAATTTTGCACGAATCAGGCTTGGGAATTTCTTTTGAGGATATTGGGGAGTTTTTGTGGGGATAATAGCCAGATAAATGAAAACGGGAAAACAGTTCGGAAGATAACATAAAAATGACCTGACAGGATTTCTTTATTGGAAAATTTAGACAGGTTTTAAAACAGAAGAAGATTTATGAAATTTACGGAGCAAGAAATACAGGGAGTATTTGTGATCGAGCCTCAAAAATTCGGAGATGCTCGGGGTTATTTTATGGAAACTTATCGGAAAGAAATATTTGATCGTTATGTCGGAGAGATAAATTTCGTGCAAGATAACCAGTCTCATTCTACGTATGGAGTGTTGAGGGGATTACACTATCAAAAAGGTAACTATTCGCAAGCAAAACTAGTAAGAGTTTTGAATGGTCGGGTACTCGATGTCGCGGTCGATTTGCGAAAATCCTCTCCTACTTTCGGAAAATATGTAATGGTAGAACTATCGGGAGAAAATAATAAACAATTGTTTATCCCTCGTGGATTTGCTCACGGTTTTTTGGTATTGAGCGATACTGCGACGTTTGCCTATAAAGTCGATAATGTATATGCGCCTGATCAGGAAGCAACATTAATGTATGATGATCCTTCAGTCGGTATAAAATGGCCGTTGGCAGCGGAGAAATTACTACTTTCTGCTAAAGATTTAAAGGGTAAATCTTTAGCAGAAGTTGAATGTTTTGAGTAATTCGGTAAGTTTTTTGATTATCTTTAATTGTGCAGTAAACAATTTTAATAGGTTAAATATTTCTGCAACGTTCTATTAATTCGAGGCACATACGCATGTTGTGATATGGACATTTCCATAGTCCGACTTTGTCGTCATGTCGATTAGGTAATCCGTTTTCTTTTATACTCCAAAACCATTCTCCTTGATCAGGATCAATAAGATGAGATTTTATGTAATTCCATCCGGAAATAGCTTTGTTAAGGGCATCAGAAAGATGCCAATATTGATATAAATTGAAATATCCGATTACCATTTCCGCCTGTACCCACCAATGTCTCTCTTTATCGAAGAGTCCGTTTGTGACGTTATATTCATATATGAGGCTACCATCATTTTGCAATCCTTCTTCAGCGGCAGATACAATATAAGGAACAGATTGACTTACTTTGTCCAATAATAGCATATCGTTAGTTGCGGAGGCTGCTTCATATAATAGCCATGAAGCCTCAATATCATGTCCGAATGAAAATATCTTTTTTGAAGGATTCCATTGTTCATCAAAAAATAATCCGAGGTGGAATGTTTTGGTGTCTATTATTGTATATAGAAACAATTCGATAAGTCCTTTTAATTTGCTTAAGAGTCCTTTATCTTTCCATACTTTGTATAAGTTTGTATAAGACTCCAGTAGATGCAAATGAGTATTCATAGTCTTTTTTTCATTTTCATCTTTATCACTTAAGCGCATATCTTCTATTTCACCCCATTCTTTTGTAAAGGCTTCGATATAACCGTTGTATAAAGGATCGAAACTATGCTCTTCGATAAGGGAATAGAGTTTACAGGCGTATGTCAAAGCTTCTGTATCGCCGGTAACTTTGTAATATTCGCTAAGTGCATATATGCCGAATCCTTGTCGTATATCTGTTTTTTTGTGTCGATAGGATTTCCTTTGTAATCGAGTGTCCAGTAAAATCCTCCGTTTTTTTTATCCCAAAAATAATTAATGAGATACTCTTTTGCTCTTTGTGCATAATTCAACAAATTTTTGTCTTTAATTATCCGGTAAGATGCTGAAAAGCTCCATAAAATACGTGTGTTCAGGATGATTCCTTTATCGGCAGTTTCAACGGGAATGTTCTCTCCTGTTATTTGCCCGATAAATCCCCCGTTTTTCTCGTCAGTTGTAGCACGCCAGTAGGGTAGCAGGTTATTTACGAGATGATCTGTTACTTCATCTCGCAAATTTATTAAGAGTTCTTTATGTTGCATTGACGTTGTTTGTTTAATTGTTGTACGACAGATTTCATACGTGTTTCGCTTAGCGGATACATAAGAATGAATATTACCGATAATATTGTTCCTATAGCTGGGAAAATACTCATAAACATTTTGATTCCTTCAATAGTTTCTGTGTTTTGTGTGGCATTTGCTTCGAATCCGAAAAATGCTAATAGCCATCCGGTAATGGCAGTACCGATTGCCCAGCCTAATTTCTGACTCATGGATGACGAACTGAATATTAATCCTGTAGCCCGATTGCCGGTTTGTAACTCGGAATAGTCGGTACAATCGGCATACATGCTCCATAAAAGGGGGAAAATAGATCCGGCACAAATACTAATTAATATTTGAAATATAAAGATGAGTGCCAACTGATCTTTATCAAAGAAATAAAATATAATACTTAAAATTGTTGCTATGACCATCGCACCCATATATGTATTCTTTTTACCGAATTTGTTACTGATGGGGGCTGCCGCAATAACACCGATGATGTTGGCGGCTTGTCCTAATGCAAGGTATAGTCCACTCAACACAAAAGGAACTCCCAAAATGGAAATCTCGGATTGAATATTTTCTACTATGAAATATTTGAAATAATATACTGTTGCCCCGTCACGGATGGAGTTGAATATGAGAGCTGAGATTCCGGCACCTAAGAGAATCCACCATGGCCTGTTGTGAAATAGGTCTTTGATGTCATTTTTCAATAAGTTTTGTCCTTCTTTAATCGGCTTTACTCGTTCTCGGGTGAAAGAGAAACATCCTAAGAATAGAAATACACACATGAGGGCGATAACAATTGCTGCCATCATCCATCCGTATTGTTGGTTTTGGAGGCAACTGCTATTGTCCGAGAAATAATTGACTAGAGGCATGAAAAAAAGTAAAGCGATAAAGCTGCCGATATAGGCGAAAGCCATGCGATAAGTAGACAGTGTATTACGATCTTGAGGATTAGGACTTATTACTCCGAGAAGAGAGGCATAAGGTACGTTAATTGCCGAATAAATCATCATCATAAGTGAATAAGTGATATAGGCATAAACGATTTTTCCGGTTATAGAAAAATCAGGAGTAAAGAATGTCAGTACTCCGATTATTCCGAAAGGTAGGGCAAAATAGAGTAGGTAGGGGCGGAACTTACCCCAGCGAGAGTTTGTTCGGTCTGCAATTATTCCTACAATCGGATCGAAAAATGAATCCCATACACGGGTAATGAGGAACATTGTACCTACTACAGCGGCTGATAATCCGAAAATATCGGTATAAAATATCATTAGATAGGCTCCGAATAATTTCCAGAACATAGAGGAGGCCATGTCTCCTAATCCGTATCCGATTTTTTCTTTGTATGTAATCATAATGAAGTGTCATGAATGGGCATCAGTTCTGTAACTGACTGATTATTTCGGTCTATAAATCGATTTAATATTTCTACGGAAGCTGAAGATGTAAATCCGTCATGAGGAGTATTTATGCAATAGTCTGTCAGACGATCTATTGTTGACGTTGCGACATGCATGCGAGTGTCGGAAGATGCATAGTAGATATATACAGTACCGTCATCATCAGCAATCCAACCGTTGGAAAATAGAACATTGGAAACATCTCCGATTCGCTCTTTTCCTATTGGAGCCATAAAATATCCACCTGGTGCTGCGATCAACCGGCTGGGATCATCCAATGCTGTCATATAAAGGTAAAGTACATAGCGTAATCCTGCTGAACAATTTCGCACACCGTGTGCAAGATGTAACCAGCCTTTGGGTGTTTTCAGAGGATGAGGACCTTCTCCATTTTTTACTTCTTTGATTGTATGATAATACCGTTTGTCGATAATCGTTTCATTTTCTATTTGAGCATTAGTTATGTCGTCAATTAATGCCCATCCTATACCTCCGCCGCTACCGGCATTTATAAATCCGTCTTGCGGACGTGTATATAAAGCATATTTCCCGTTTACGAATTCCGGATGTAATACAACGTTCCGTTGTTGATATTTAGATATAAGATCGGGTAAACGTTCCCATTTTAATAAATTTTTTGTTCTGGCTATACCGGCGGAGGCTATTGCTGAGGAAAGATCTCCCGGTTTAGCTTCTGGGTCGAGTCTTTCTGCACAAAAGATACCGTATATCCAACCATCTTCATGAGCAGTAAGCCGTATATCGTAAATATTTGTTGCCGGGTTTTCAGTTTCCGGAATGACTAAAGGATGATCCCGAAATCTGAAATTATCGATGCCGTTGGGACTTTCTGCTATGGCGAAGAAAGATTTACGGTCAGCACCTTCTACACGTACTATCAGACAGTATTTTCCGTTGAATTTTATCGCACCTGAATTGAATGTACTGTTTATCATAATACGTTCCATGAGATACGGATTTCGTTTAGGACTGATATCATATCGCCAAGTAATAGGTGTGTGTGCTGCGGTAAGTATCGGATATTTATATCTTTGGAAAATTCCGTTGTGTTGTGATTCTGGTTCGTTTTTACGACAGAGCAGTTGTTCATGTTCTGTAATAATTTGTCGTAATCTTTTATCGAATGATTCGTACATCATGTTAGCGTTATATTTTAGTCGTTAATTTGGTATAAGTCTATAGGAATGGGATCTATTATCACTTCTTTACAATTACAAAAACGTATAAAATCTTCTATTGCAGGATGTTTGGCATGTGGCGTATAAAAGGTTTTTGCGCTGTTACGCCATACTGCTATATAAGAAATTTTGGGTTTATCCGGATATCCGCATACTGCTTTCCACAAAACCTGAGTAAACCAGTTTGGGTTTTTGAGGTTTCCTTGTCCGGTTTCGGTAAGGGCACATAATTTTCCTTTTGAGCATGCGTAATCAGACAAAATTTTTAGTTTTCGGTATGCCGATTCAGGATTTTCCTTGCCGAAACTTAAATCATGATAATTGTCCATACCAATGAGGTCAACATATTCATCGCCCGGATAACGGGTTAAAAATTCATTTAAAGTATTGAACCTGCAATCGGGGGAAATAGCATAGATAAAATTGTGTATCTGTAAAGTATCCCGCAAAAAAGTTACGGTAAATCTGAAAAGAGATTTAAACTCCTCTGCTGTACAATGAGAAGCTCCCCACCAAAACCAGTTGCCGTCATATTCATGGAAAGGTCGGAAAATGATAGGAATAAGTTTCCCTTGTTCATCGGTAAGTGTATTGGCGTATTCTCCCACACGTCGGAGAAGGCTCTTATATTTATCATGCAAATCGCCTCCGGGGATTATTCTATGTACGACACGTGTCGTATCATAGAAACTTTTATTATTTCCGGGATTAAAAAAATGCCAGCAGTAAGAGTTTGCACCTCCTCGTTCATAAGCTTTGCGGGTGAGTTGGCGGATTTTATTTTCCGATTTCATATTATTACTATCAGGTCGGATAAAATCCATATAGTCCCAACTGTAAAATGCCGGGTAATGACCCGTAACGGCTTGTATGTCGCTACGTCCGGAATCATCGTTCCATCCATAACCTGAAGCTGTTGCATCTTGTTGTCCAAATAGGAAACGCCCGTTGTCGGCGATTTTTTTGAGGTTACGGAAAAGAGCTTTTGTCTCGGGAGTAGCGTTCTTATCTATCAGTTTCCATTTCCCCTTATTTTGTGAAATAGATGATTCTATGGAGAACAACAGTCCGCATATACATAATCCGATGAAGATGGTATTTATTTTCATAACATAATCGCTCTTTTTAGTATGTTTGCGGTTTGTATATATAGTTAAATGTGATAATTTCGTTATTCGTACCAATGTTTTCGATAGAAACTATTTGTAACACTCCGAATGTGGAAATGAGTTCTCCTTTTGCGTTTAGATATTGAAAGCGTATCGCAATACATGTGTTTGGGGCAGGATTGTTATACGTGTCCGTCTTTTCCGCTTTTTCAAATTTATCAATGGCTTTTTTAACCTCTCGATTTGCAAATGTATATCCAGTAATTTTGGCTGCAACAGCAGTTGTATCGGAATTCCCGAAAATTGAAAAAGAACCGTTCCCGTTAAATTTGATATGAGGTGCGGTCGGTTCTTCCGTTGCTCCCCATCCATTAGCCAAATTAAAATACGTGTTTCCTGTGGGAGAAAGTGTCCTTTCATTTAAAACGTTTTGGAATTTCCATGTAGAAACCGTATATGCGGTAGATGTTACTTCATCGCTATATTTTCCCATTTTGTAATTAATTTTTAAGGACACTTTGTCATTGGCAGAATAATCAGATCCCAAAAACATAATAGTATCGCCTTTGATATTATAAGGACGTGATTCACATACTGTACCTCCTGTATTTTGTGAATAAAGCGTGATTTTGAATTCGTCAAGACTGAAATCCGGATTATCGATTTGGGCGGATATTGTAGAAAATTTAAAATATACAGGAGCATCGGACGTAGTCAATGTTCCTACGTTCTTTGTCGAATCACGACCGTCTTCCAGAACTATATCCGTAAGTAATTCGATATTTGCTGAGGGTTGGAGGCGAACCGTTGTCATGGAGGACATACGAGGTTCTTCTGGCGCAACGAAATGTATTCCGGGAATCATTATTTCGTTGGCTGAAGATAAAACGTAAGATCCGCTGTTTTTCTGGGCATATAGTTCGAAAGAGTCTCGGGGTAAAGTAATTTTACCTTGTCCGTTGTTTAGGTATGCTGTTCCCCATGTTAGTCCGTAAGGGTTGCGTACGTCTATACGGGATATGCCTCGATTAGGAGCAAGACTGCTGAACTGTATTGAAACAACAGAATCGATTTTGCTTGATAAATACTCTTTCATTATGCCGTTAACACCGAGAGCATTTACTTCGTCATGATCTTCTTTGCACGACCATAAGTTCCATGATAAAATAAGTGCGGCAAGTATATTGAATACATTTTTCATAATCATTTTTCTTATTGTTGTTTATAATTACCATCCTGGATTATTTGAATTGATGAGTCCGTTTGCCGAAATTTCCTCAACAGGTATGGGATATAAGTCCTGCCATGTATATCGAGGACGTTTGGCATTTGTCATAGTCGTTGAAAATTCTCCCCAACGTACTAAATCCCATCGGCGGTTAAATTCCAGATATAATTCCCTTCTGCGTTCCAATCGGATGCTATCTCTCAAATCGTATTGGTCTATGCCAGGATATATGTTTTCTATCAGAGGTATTCCCGCTCTGTTCCGGATTTTATCAAGATATTCCATTCCTGCTGAGATGTTATTCAGTTCGCATTGAGCTTCAGCGTACATTAGGAGAACATCTGCATATCTCAATAAGATAATATCGCAACCGTTCATTTGCTTACCTGTAGCTTCCGGGTCAGTATATTTCATCGAATATATTTTGGGTGTCGCACGTCGGGTAGCGTCTCCGGTAATACTATTTTTCAAATTGATATTTTTATCAAATCCATATCCGGTTTCGTCTTGTTGCGGCACGTTCGGAGTAGCATAATTTTTTTGCCATGTGTCTTCACTTGTTGTGGATGTACAAGTATATTGGGGAGGAATTGTCCCGCTCTGTTCGCCACTGTTTGGAAATATATAGGGATTATAAATATAATACCAGCGTTTCTCGTTCGATTTGTTATTATAAAATGAATCGACAAGAGCAACACCCCATTCGATACGTTTGTCGTTCTTATAAAATTTTTTCCCGATAAAATCCCATCTTAGAGAGACTTCTCCTCCACCGTTGTCTGCTCTGCCACATAAATCCGATCCCGGGGGACAGCAGGTAAAGGCAATTTCTACGCCTCGTCCTGCAAAATTGGTAAGAAGTTGGGCAGAGAAGAGTATTTCATTGCAATTATTTTGGTTTTTTGTATCGAAAGGAGCCATGTAATTCTTCTCTAAAGCAGGAAAGTCTATAGTGTTGGCATATTTTAAAATACTGTCTCCTGCTTCTATAACGTTACGATAGCATTGTTCGGCTTCTGTTGCATTAGGAGTTTTAGATAATGGTCCGTAGCCCTCTGCCCCGGCAAGATGCAAATTTGTTCGCATGTACATTCCCCAAGCTGCTTGACGAGTTGGACGTCCCCGATCGGCAGAGGTGTATCCTGTATTATAGGATGTCGGTAAAAGGGTTGATGCTTCGAGAAAATCTTTAGCAACATTTTTATAAACTTCTGTTTGTGGAATACGGGCACAATCGGGATTTGAAATTCCATCGAGATATGGGCCATCCCGATAAGGTAGCCCTCCGAAACGGCGGGCAAGTTCGAGATAAGCGTAAGCTCTTAAAAATAACGCTTCTCCTTTATAGCGATCATGTATCTCGGGGGAAAGGATTTCGTACCCTTTTTCAGACAGTTCGTAAAGAAACATATTGGCTTGCTGTACAATATTAAAAAAACCTTTCCAAGTATCGGCTGCGCGGGTGGTAAAATTGTAAAAACCATCGATCCCGGGGCGGTAAGAACGACCGGCTTGTGTGTCGTCATCATCATAGAGCATACATGCTATTGCTGCGCCGCCCCATGTCCTGTCGACACACATTTGGCTATAAACTCCATCCAAATAAAAACCGAAATTTTCGGGAGTTTGAAAATAGTCGGACATAGGCAATGAGGTATATGGTGTTTCGTCAAGGGAACAAGAAGAGAAAAATTGTCCGGCTGTTACGAAACAGATTCCTAATAATATTTTTGATAATTTCATTGTAATTGAGTATTAAAATGTACAATTGAGATTAAAAGAATAAGTCCGAGCTTGTGGATAGTTACCCATATCTACACCTCGAGAGATTGCATTGGTAGAAGCACTTACCTCCGGATCGTATCCCTTGTACTTGGTAAATGTAAACGGATTGACAATATTTATACCGATTCTTAAAGAAGAGAGTCCTATCTTTTTGATTTTTTTTGAATCAAAAGTATATGCAGCATTGATGTTTTTTATGCGTACATGTGTTCGTGTATCGAGATATTGAGCCGAGAACTTTTGAGGATCGGCATTTGCGCTTTTAATAATGCGGTAACTATTACTTGTCCCATCTCCTCTCCATGCATCTTTGTAAAGGAATACCGGAATGTTTCCTTCTGCGCTCAATTTCATCGGCATCATAAAAGTTGTGTTGATTATGTCTCCTCCGACAACACCTGACACAAAGACTCCGAAGTCGAAATTTTTATAGGTAAATGTGTTGTTGAACCCGAAGAAAAAATCGGGGTTGGTATCTCCGATAATTGTTTGATCGTTTTCATCTATTTTGCCATCCGGATGTCCGTTTGGTCCTGATATATCTTTAAATTTAAGGTCACCGACATTCGGTCTGATTATATTTCCGCTTTCATCGGTATATGTGTGTAAGTCGGCATCGCTTTCATTCTGAACAATACCGTCAAATACATATCCGTATATAGCTCCGATCGGGTATCCTACTTTCTGAATAAACGGTTGTACATTCAGACCGTATGCACTGCCCAATTTCGGTGAAAATTGTTCTTCTACAGGTCCTAAGTCGAGTATTTTATTTTTATTGGTGTACCAATTAAGGTTTACGGTCCATGTAAAGTTTTGAGTCTTGATCGGCCGGATATTCAGGTCTATTTCTATTCCCTGGTTTCGGACTTTTCCAGAATTTAGAGTTCTGCTGGTATAACCTGTGCTTGGAGCCATTGTTACGCTTTGAAGCAGATCTCGGGTGTCTTTTCGATAAATATTCAGACTACCGTCTATGATACTGTTGAAAAGATTAAAGTCAACGCCGATATTATACTGGGCGGTAGTTTCCCATTTTAGGTTGGGATTTTCTTGTTGCGTTTCCAGATAGGCGTTTCCTATAGAATTACCGATTGTTGAAGTTGTCGGTTTTACTATGGAAAGAGATTGATAAGCTGATAATCCTTGATTTCCAGACTCTCCATAACTTAACCGTAATTTTAATGATTCGAGCCATGATCGACATGATTCCATAAATGGCTCCTGTTCAATGCGCCATGCAAAAGCTCCAGATTGGAATGTTGCCCATTTATGATTCCGTGCAAATTTAGTAGATCCGTCAGATCGTATTGTATAAGTAAAGAGATAGCGATCTTTGAAGTTATAGTTTGCTCGTCCGAAGAATGACTCGATGGCCCATAAGTTGCTGTTTACTGTGATCGGTTCAGTTGTCGTTGCTGAATTTACTGCCCAAAAGGTTAAAAAATCATCTGCAAATCCTGAGGCTTCATATGATAGTGATCTATTACGACTTTGTTCATATGTCATCCCTAACATGATATCGAGTTTATGATCTGTATTTTTTAGTTTGGGACGATAGGTCAGTAAGTTTTCAGTGATAAAGCTATAAAAAGAAAGTCCTCCATATTGGGCTACTCCGTTATAAGAAACTCCTTCACTCAAAGTTCGGGGAAAATAGTTGTCATTCTTTTTTTCGTAATAAGTCCCTCCAAGCCGAGTGCTGAACTCGAGGCCTTTGATAATCGTTGCTTTGAATTGAACGTTTCCGCTGAAAGTTGTCATCCCTTGGGAAATAGTAGCTTCTTCTAAAAAACGTAATGGAGTAGAGCCCCAGTTGTTTTCATAAGAGGGATCTTCCGTATCGATATCTGCCGGATTTCCTTGATAGTAGTCTATGATATTGCCATTTTCATCTTTCACCAAAGGAGGAATGGGAGAATATGTCAATGCTTTGCGTACGACTCCTCCTGCTTTTGAACTGCCATCATTGGAGTTCGTTTTGACTAATTTGTTTGTCGAACTGGAAAATGATCCGTTAAAAGACATTTTTAACCAAGAACGTAATTGGGAATCGGTATTTAATCGGGCGCTAATACGTTGATAGGCTGTATTTTTCAGGATGCCGTTCTGGTCAAGGTATCCCAGCATAAAAGCGTATTTATGCTTTTCTACTCCACCGGTAACCGATAATTGATATTCCTGGGTATGTGCAGGGTGATATATTTCGTCTTGCCAGTCGATTCCATCACCGACCAGTCTTTCCAATTCTTCAGGAGACATTTTTGTTGAAGATTCTAATGGGTAAAGTGGATAGTCCCAGCTTGTCTGAGGGCTTGACGGAGAGTTGTTTGCATAAGCTTCATTTTTGTATTCCGCATATTGACGTGCGTTAAGTACCGGGATCTTTTTCGATAGTACGGCAACCGATTGGTTTGTAGTAAATGATATTTTTGCCTTTCCGGCGCTCCCTTGTTTGGTTTGAATTAGGACTACCCCGTTTGCCCCTTGTGATCCGTATATGGCTGTTGCCGAGGCATCTTTTAGAATTTCTATAGATTCTATATCAGAAGGAGAGATAGATGCGAGGGGGTTAGTATCGGAACCTCCTGCGATGGATGTTGTCGAAAGATTACTTTGTATATTGAAAGGGATACCATCGATTACATAAAGAGGTTCGGTTGATCCCATCATTGTACTTACACCACGGATTTGTATATAGGATGCACCTCCCGGAGTTGCATCGGCCTGCACGACTTCTACTCCGGCGATGCGCCCTTGTAGTCCTTGATCGAAAGAGGTCAGAGCTGTTTTTGTGAGACTTTCTCCTTTTACGGATGATACAGAACCCGTCAAATCGCTTTTTCGTACACTCCCATAACCGATTGTAACGATTTCGTCCAGTTCTGTAGCAGAACTTTCCATCTTGATTTTTACGTTTGCAGAAGTTACTTTAATCGTAATGGGATTCATGCCGATATAAGTAACCTTTAGAGTTGAGCCTAATTTGACATTCGGTAAAGTAAAATTCCCATTTATGTCGGAAATTGTTCCTTTTGTTTCACCTTTTATGATGACGGATGCCCCTATAATAGGGGAATCGTCGGATGCTGCCGTTATAACTCCTTTCAACGTAACTGTTTCTTGAGCTATAAGCTGAAGGGTGAAAAGGCAAAGTATTAATAATGATTTTATTCTTTTCATGGATTTTGTAAATCTTTTTATACAATTGTTCTATATTTAATTACAGGATAATTTTTTTCGTGTGAATATTGCTCGTTTTACTCCATGTTTTGACAATATATGTTCCGGAATCCAATCCTACTTCTGCTGACAATATAGCTGTATCGGAAATTGATATTAAGCGACCGTTTATGGTATATATTGCATAATTGACAGGAGTGCAAGAGTTGATGCAGATTTTATTTGTTTTAGTTACGATATTTATCGTTTCTGTTTGAATAGGATTGACGTGGGTCGGAATGTTGATCCATTTGGGATCTCCGATTTCGTAATCGGCAAGTTCTCGGTTCATCAAATAAAAGCTTCCATTGTCTGCATTGTCGAATTGCGGATCAAGTGCAGGTTCGATATTCTCGATTGTTGCGTTTTTTGTACTGTATTTAGTTTGTATATTGTCATCGCTACAGTTAAAAATATTATTATTCGCTATAACCAGAGATCCTAATGCCGAACCGTCGATTTGGTAAAACAGAATATCTATACCTTCTGAGTTTCTTATGTTAGCAAAGATGTTATCTTCGATATCGATCGATGATTCAGCATTACCGTTATTCGTATATAGAAAATAGGATTTTGTCCCGGAAGATTTGCACCCGCAGAACTTGTTGAAAGTACAGTTTGTCATAGAAAACGTTGATGACAAGTCACTGACACTTCCGTTTTGTCGATAAAATCCTGTTTTTAAATTATATACCGTGCTATTGGTTATAGTTATGGAATTAAAAAGCAATTTGTTCATATTTATTAGAGCATCGCCGCCGGCCAGTCCGTTATTATTGATGTCTGCGATTGTACATCCTGTAATCAAGAAAGTTCCCCCGGATATTGGACCGTTCGGCATGTTGTTTGCTTTAATTATAGTTTGTCCGTAATTTCGTATTTCACAATTTCGAAAAATAACATTTCCTAATGCTGTAGTAGTACTTTTCCCAAGATCAAATAAATGATCGGTGTACCATGCAAGTTGCGTAGTAAGATCGTATTTGTAAATAGCAGCTTGTAATATGACGTTTTCAAATGTAATCCCTACGCTTGTCGTAGCTGTTACGGCAAGAGATAAGCCTTTTATTGTAGGTTTTATCGCCAGGTTTTCTGCCGCTTTGATAGTGATTGTTTTATCTTCATATGAAATAATGTTTTGTGACCCGGTCGTATTATCAGCAACAGCATCTTCTTGTACGATGTATGTCGTTGTTGAGGTAAGTATGATATTATCTTGATCTTGAAGATCGGATAGGGCGGCAATGAGTTCTTCACTTGTTGCGCAATTTATATCGCGGGCAAACAAGGTTGTCGAACACCAGACAAGACAAAAAGCAATGGAAGTAAGTGTTAACTTTTTCATAAGAGTCTAATTTAAATGTTGATATAAGATATTAAGGGTTTGTGAATTTATAAGTTAGGCGTCCGTCAGGAGTGTCTAATACAACTAATAAAACTCCTTGATATGATATAGGGTAGGAGCTGCATCCGGAAGTTTGGAATTTCATTATCGGTTGACCGGTAATACTGAATATTGTGCATCGTATATTTTTTTTACCGGCATTTATACTTAGAGTGCTGTTGTGTAGATTAACTTGATACAGTTCTTTGATGTTTGTGCTTTCTATTCCCGTATATTGGGGACTGGTACAGATTACACGATTAGAAAGAGATGACCATACATTTTCCCTATTGTCTCTGAAACGTAAATAATAGTGATTTGGAGTTACTCCGTCGGATTCGATGTCGTTAAACGTGATTTCTGTTTTAGAAACATCATCAATGGTAAAATATTTAATGTATCGCATTTCTCCCCATGTACAAGATTCTCCGGTGTTATCGTATCTTAATTCGAACTGTAAAGGTGCTCGTTGTTGGGATACCGATCCACCTGTATTATAAGTCGGAGTTTCCCATTGTATTTTTGTGTTATTCCCGTTAGTTGTAACTTTAAAATTAGAGAATTCTTTGGGTATGATGTTGGAGAAGATTGGTGCTCCGCTTTTGGCAGCAAGATTTTCTGAAACATTTTTTATGATGTTTCTTAACTCTTGGTGCTCGCTTGCTACAGGATTTATACCGCTTCCACCTCCGTTACCTTGTATATCTGGTCTGTCTGGTCTATACCAACACCAGAACATTTGTCCGTCCAGATCAAATTTTGTAGCGTATTCTCCGAACCATCGGTACCATACTTCTTTTTCTTCTGTGGAACAATTTCCTAATGAGGATGATTTTTTGTCGCTTATACCATATTCTCCCATGAATACGGGCTTACCTAAACTTTTCGCAATACTTATGGCTCGTAGAATTACAGGTTCGGTGATGTCTCGTGTTTGGTTTGGCTGTGATTCGAGAGGATAATTGTGGAAACTGCATATATCGATACGGTCGTCCGAATGGGTTTTTCTCCATTTTTCTCCATTGGTCCTTAATTCATATCCTCCTTGTGTCCCGGAACATATCAGATGATTGGGGTCTATAGATTTAATGTATCCGGCCATTTCCCATATCCAATTGTCTAAGATTGTGCGATCAACGGCCGAACCATTTTTTTTGGTAGAAATGTCAATCTCATTTCCCGGTTCCCATGCTAAAATATAAGGATCATCTTTATAAGCTATTCCTGTGTATGTATTTACCCGGTTTATTAAATAACGAACATAATTTTTGTAATAAGTTTTGCAAGTTTCATTATTCCAAAAATCTCCTTCATCATTTAATCCCGCCCATGTAGAATATCGTTGGCTACTTTGGGTATGGGTGAGTAAAGAAAATACAATACGAACATTGTATTTTCGTGCACAGTAAAGCGCATAATCAGTCGATTTGAATGCCGGTTCATACCATTCTCCCGGACCGGTTTGATAAACACGCCCATTTTCTTTGATAGTATCGTTTTTACTTGTACTTTCACCACAAGCAAAGATCCGTACACAATTCATACCGTTTTCTGCTGCTAATTTAAACCATTCTTCAATCAAATTATTACTCCATCGATTTAACCGGCCATCATAGCTGCAATTTGCACCGTTAATGTAAAATGTATTTCCTCCGTCACTAAGTCTGTTGCATGAAACTTCGATAAAATTTACTTCGTTTTCTTCTCCGTGAACTTGAGAAAAACTGAGTAATACGGCTAAAATTATTATTGGAAAGTGTTTATGTTTCATATTGTAATATTATTGGTATAAGTTCAAGTCGTTTGTTTGTAATTTTATACGTGGAAATTTGCAAAATTTGATAAAATCAGGAGAACTTATCTGTCCCGGAAATGGTACGTAATAGTGATCGGGGCGGCCATTTCTCCAAAGTAAGACGTAAGCTATGGGGTAGGGCTCTATTAAAGGGTACAAAATTTGTGTCCACCATGTGGGAATAGGGATCTGCTCGAATCCGGTTTCTGTCAGAGCCGCTATTTTCCCTGTTTTTTTTGCAACATCGGTAAGAATTTTAAGATTCCTATTCATTTCTTCACGATACCGTTTTAGTCCTTCTTTGCCGATTTGATAAAAATCAAAGCCGATGATATCGACATATTCATTACCGGGATAACGTTCCATGAATTCCTCTTCGGAACTTACACCGTTAGGAGAGTATGTAATAATGAGATTATGTACTTTTTTATTTTTTATCAAATAGTCGACTGTGAAGCGAAATAGTTGTTTGTATTCTTCAGGAGAGCAGTGTTTGCGTCCCCACCAGAACCAGTCTCCGTTCATTTCATGAAAGGGACGAAATAATATGGGGACACTTGTGCCATCCGGAGCTTTGAGACTTTTGAAAAATTCCGCTGCGAGGTCTAATTTTTTGCACCATTCTGCATGATGAGGAGCTCCTGGAAGTATATCGGCAACTGTCGATACACAGCTATCTCTGTTACTCCAAGAATCACCTCCGAGTACCGGATCTTGGGCATGCCAGCTAACAGTGTTTACCCCTCCGCGACAATAAGTTTCGATAATAGATTTACGAATTAAATCGAAAGAAACCGTGTCTATATTAACTTTATTTCCGATATGACCTATATCATGTCCTATGACAGCAGGGTAATAACCGGATACTCTTTTTACATCGGATTCTCCCGGAAGATATTTCCACCCGAAACCGTAAGCGAGGTCGTCTTGGTGTCCGAAGAGTATTTGCTTATCAGAACTTTTTGTTAAATTCTTGTATAGTATTTTACATTCTTTTGTCGCTTTTTTATCGATCAGTTCGTTTCCTATTGTGATGTGGGGTATAAGGGATAAAGCGGACAAAATAAAAAATATAATGGCGTTTTTTCTTTTCATATTGATATAATGCATATGTGTTTTATTGGATATTTAAGATTCTTGTATTTTTTGTAGATATGACAAAGTTAGAAAGCTTGATATGGTTATACTACCAAATACTAAACCGATGATGATATTATATTAACCTATTTATGGGATTGTTTTTGCAATAAATGGTTATTGTTATAAAAACTCTATGTTTTGTATTGCAGAAATGTTATGATATAGAATTTGTTAGATGATATAAATAACTAAAATCGTATTTTTGATTTACTGATGAATATTTATTTTTATCTATTATGTTTTAGATGATTTTTTATTTGTAGACTTAAATGATTTGGCGGGCTTTGGCGAAATGCTGACGAAATTCTGTTGGGGAACATTGTTTCTTTTTTCGAAAACTTCTATTAAAATTCGATAAATTATTAAATCCGCACTGATAACAAATTTCTATGATAGGCTTGGTCGTGTCTATCAATAGTTTGGTTGCCATGCCTATCCGTATGTTTGTGAGGTATTCTATAAAACTACATCCGGTCCTTTTTCTAAAATAGCGACAAAAGGCATTCTCACACAAATTGATTAGTCCTGCAACTTCTTTCAAGGAAATATCTTTATCATAATTTTGGTATAGATACTCTGTAACTTTGTTGATACGTTGACTGTCATTATTATCTTTGTTTTGTGCAAATGATACACTCGATAATATTTTTACGTTTGTTGCTAACGATAGTTCGTATAAGATGGAGAAAAGACCTAAAACAGCATAAAAGCCTTTAGTTTCACATAACGTATTGATGCGAGGTAAAATTTGTTCGATCGTGGAATGAGAGAAGGTAACTCCTTTTTGAGCTGATTTTAGTAGCTGGGATATTGTTTTGAATTGTGTGCGCTTAAGAAGATCTTCACTAAATAACGTCGGGTGGAATTGTATCGTGATTTCGTGGATCGATTTAGAATTGCAGTGGTGATTTACCCATGTGTGTTCTAGATATGGATTGGCTATTAGAGTGAGATCCAAATCTTCGATTTCTTCTATTGAGTCGCCTACAATGCGTTGGGCACCTTTAGCTCCGATAACTAAATTAAGTTCATATTCCTTGTGAATGTGAGAAGGATAATTAAACTTTTCTTTTGTTCGATTCATTAGTATGAAACAGTTTTCAGAAGTTAAAGGAGTAATCTCACTTAATACGTTTGTTTGTTTCATGACATTTAGGTTTTAAAGTATAAATTGTAAAAGCTGTTCTGAAATATTGATGAGGGATCTTGATTAGAATCCTGTAGAAAAAGAAGAATCTGAACATCCTTTTATAATAGCTTTTTGTCCATTGGATAAACAGGAATAAAAGACGGCATCTTTTACATCTTCTAACCAAAAACAAGGTCGTATATCTTTATTTCTCGTTTTAATGGATATTTTATCGAAATAGACATGTTGTGCGTGGCGAATATAAAATCCGTGGGCTGGTAATATGCTATCGAACATCCTGTTTTCAGGATAAGCATCCCGGGCTTCTTTTACTTGAACAGAGTAATCGGCCTGTGATGCACCTCCTTGCAGATTGAAAGAAATGTGGCTAATGTGTATTTCTTCTATGGGTTGTTCCGGTATTCCTGTAATAGAACAAGATAACCGTCCGGTTGCATTAGCTTTAATATGGTCGATAGAGATGTTTCGTAAAATGCTAATCTTTCCTTGTTTATTTCTTTTTCGGTCACCTAACCTGATAAAGATAGGAGTTTGAATGCCGTCCATTTTAATTTGGGATATGGATAGATTATCGATTATACCGCCATCTACTGATTCGATAGCAATTCCGGCTAATCCGGATTTTTCATTTACGCCTATCCAAGGATAGTGTTTGTACCATTTACGGATGTTATCTTCTGATGCAGGTAATATACGACAGTCCGAGACTTTGATATTCTGAAATCCTCCTTGTGAAGCTGTTCCGAATTTTATTGCATTGCAGTTGCTGCGTAAGGTGCAGTTCTGTACGATAATATCTCTGCATATTTCTTCACTTTCACTTTTGAAACAGATTGCGTCATCATCACAGTCTATCTCACAGCCCGAAATCTGTACATTACGACTGTCTATATCTATACCATCGTTGTTCCAGTTAGAGTGTGCATGCACTTTTATATCTCGTATTACTACACCATCGCAATCCTGGTAGAATTGAGTCCAATAAGCCGGATTCTGAAATGTGATACCGGATATTTTTATATTCCGGGAAGATTTGATATAGAGTAGTCTGGGGCGAAGAGGTCCTCCGTCTGCATCGTTTCCATGCTGAAAGACCTGGTGTTGTCCCTGTCCGTCAATTACTCCCTCTCCACTGATCGCAATATTATCGGCGTTCAGGGCAAAAAGGAATGCCGGAATCCCCGACATTCCCCATGCAGTAAACACCTTTTGGTATATCTCTATATCTGTTATGCCTTGCAATATTGCACCTTTATCGAGATATAAAGAGGTATTGGATTTCAGAAGCAGGGGACCTGTAACAAAAGTTCCTGCTGGAATAAATACTTGCTCCTGTCGTGCCGAAGCTTCGTCTATAGCCCGTTGTATAATTTGCGTATTGTCCGTTTTCCCGTCTCCCTTAGCTCCTACCGTAACAATGTTTACGGCTTCGGCAGCGGGAATGGCTGTGGTATATAGGCAAAAAAGTATAGGCAATATCCTTTTCATTTCAGTATCTCCGTTATTTCAGATATGTTTTGCGCATATACTCCTGTTCTTGGCGTATTTGGCGTATAAATCCGTTTTTGATATCTTCGGTTTTGTCGAACATCGATTGGGCTGATGTATTGGTTAGCAAGTTGACTTTCTCAGCTAACATATCTTCGAGATGTAAAAACTCTTCAAGATATTTTTTACTGTTCGGATCATTGTCTTTATTCAGTACGAAATCTACTGCAGCTATTCGGGATTTAAGCAGATACAACCATGCTTCATTTACATTCAGCATATTCTCAAACATTTCCCTGTTTCCGGTTACCTTATCAGTTATTGATCTGAGTAATCGTACAGCTTCCTCTTGCATAGGCAGTACTCGGGCGATGCGTACTTTGATATTTAGTAAATCTTCGGGTCGTGATTCTTTTTCGAGAATGTGCCCTACATATTTACCGTAACGGCTTTTGCCTGGTTTCCCTATAAGAGCTTTGGTAATATTGAGGTAGTTTTTAGAATCCATTCCATCGACAATACCTCCGTAATCATATAGAAAGTCGCATAGCGCTTCACTGCTGAGATTGGCAGCTCGTGCTGCGATAGGTCCCGATTCTTTTCCGAAAAGAAAATAAAAACTGTCTTCGTAATAACGCTTATAATCAAAATCGAAAGGATCCCATGACAGTTTCATTACAGCGGTAAGATTTAGTGTGTTATCGCAATTATCAGTATGCCAGTCCCGATAATTTACGGGCCATCCGTTGATTGTTTCTTCTCCTTTTTTCAAATATTTAAGCATGCCTTCTTGATAGAATCTTACAGTGGGAAACCATAAAGGTATTGCTTCCTCATTGGGAATACTCATACTGACACCACGCTTTACTCCGTCATTTGTATTAAGCCAGGCAGGAGCTTTCGGAATGCGAGGATTATTGCTGACACCCCAGTCTTCATCCCATTTGCGATGAATAATGATATTGGGCGATAATGCTTTGAGTTGTGGTAAATATGTGAGATCTTTATCTCCAAATTCAGTATATTCAGAAATAACGAATTTTATGTTTTCCCGTGTATCTACCGCAGAAGTGACCATTCCTTTTATCATCTTTTGTATCAGTTCTGCTTTTCTATGTTTGTTTGCAACGTCAGGAGCAGATTCTCCACCCCATACTCTGAAATGTAAACCTTTAGCTTCCGGATATTGTTTGACTACGGCTTCTGTAAGGTCAGCTAGGAAAGTATGGAAATCATTGTTTCCCCAATCGAAAGCTCTTGATCCGAAACCGTCGGAATCACCGTGAGAACCTTCCCCGCAATATGCTGGGTAGTTTTTTCGTATAGTTGTAGTATACCATCCGGGAACATAAGTCATAAGATAGGGATCAACTCCGTTATCGGAAGCGTATTGTAAACATTCACGTCTTATTTTAGCGGCTTTTCGTATTTCATCGTCTGTAAAGGGTGATACAGCCTTAGGATACTTTTTCCGGTCTAAAATGACAATATTGGGAAAATCATTCATGCTTTCTCCTCCATAAGGCCAGTTTGTAATGAAATTGACTTTATGTCGGCGACACCAATCCACAAGGTTTTTCCAGCAATTTACCATATATTCGCTTGTCGCAGGATTGAGTAGAGACTTATTGTCTAATCCGAATCCGTCCAATTCCATTCCCATTACGGAACTATACGGATTATCTATAATGTTTAGTGGAGGGATTGATAATGTAGGAAGTTTACTTTCCAGATTAAAATCTATGTCGACGAATTTTTTCCCGGATTCTTTTCTTAAAATCTCTTCAATAAAACCGTAAGCACCGTTTAAAACACCTTTTCCTGTTTTCCCGGCAATGAAAATTATAGGATTTTTGACATCTGTTATTGAACGGATGATGTATCCGGTATCTTTAAGAGTATCAGGAAACGAAATATTTTTGTCCCATTCTTTTATATGTTCGGCTGTAGATAAGACAATAAAGGTTGATGGTGTCTTAAGTTGCTTGCTTTGTTTTGTGTTTATTACTTTATACTCGGTAGTAGTAATATTCCCTAAATATTTGGCAACTTCTTTGGCTGCTAATTTTTCAAGGGAATTTGCTTTGTTTGGATATACGATAGTACAAACTGGTTCTCCTTCTTTGCAAATGAAAATATCCATTTGAGCAAATAAGAAACTTGGAAATAAAAATAGACATGCTAGATTGCATAAAATCTTGTTTTTCATTTGGTTTTAAATATTATATTAATAATGATATATTTTGCAATACTATTTTAGACGTATAAAGATGATGTTTGATTTAAGATGATTATAATGGAACGAATTCTGTCGATTGCAAAATTAGTGATGACAATATAGTGATTCCACCAATTATTTTATCAATTACGATACTATTTTAACATTAAAAGGTGCAAATATGAATGTATTTCGATTTAATAGGTAGGAATACAATGGCTTACTATTTGAAATAGAGAGGTATATAGTCGTTCTTAGATGTTATATTTATGAGATTATATATTTATCGTTTTATTTACATTTGGTAGTCGTGAGTAAGAATTTGGGATTTTAATAAGAAGATATTATCAGGCTATTTTTTCATTTGTTTTCGGTTTATAACGATGCCGGCGATATCGGTATTTCTTCTTTGGAGGGGGAAAACAAACTATTCATGTGGATTTTTCTCAAACGTTGCCCTAGCAAAATTTAGACAGACTTTTAGATATAATACATTTTTAATCGGGAGAGGAAATAAAAGAGGCTGTCGCGTTGAGACAGCCTCTTTTATTTCTTTAGAAGATTATTTATTTAGCTTCCCAGCCTAATGCGCTGGCACCTAATACTGCAGCATCGCTCTCTTTCAATTCGGAGAACATGATTTTCACCTTACCTTTATAAATATTTAGTGTGTTGCGATCCATAGCTTCTTTGATCGGTTTCAAAATGAGATCGCCGGCTTTAGCCAAACCTCCGAACAATATGATTGCTTTCGGACTTGAGAATGCAATGAAGTTAGCAAAAGCTTCCCCTAATATTTTGCCTGTATAATCGAAGATTTCCAAAGCCAGTTTGTCTCCGGTAATGGCAGCGTCATACACGTCTTTAGAAGTAATATCCTGGATAGGAATTTGGCGCAGACTGCTTGGGTCGTTGCGAACTTCAAGAAATTCCCTTGCCGTGCGTGCAACACCGGTAGCTGAAGTATAAGCTTCAAGACAGCCCGTACGGCCGCAACCGCAGAGTCTTCCGTTATTCGGACGAACGATTACATGTCCTAATTCTCCGGCAAATCCGTCATGTCCATATACTAATTGCCCGTTAACAACGATACCGCTGCCTACTCCTGTGCCTAAAGTGATCATGATAAAATCTTTCAGTCCACGGGCTGCTCCGTATGTCATTTCTCCGATAGCTGCCGCATTGGCGTCGTTTGTCAAAGAGACAGGGATGCCAAAACGGTCTGTCAACATTTGGGCTAAAGGAATAACTCCTCTCCAAGGTAGATTCGGCGCAAATTCGATTGTTCCGTTAAAATAGTTACCGTTCGGAGCACCTACTCCGATTCCCATGATCTTGTCCGTCGCATTGTTTTGTTCCAACAAACGGAAAAGCTCAGTATGAAGTTCGTTGACGTAATCTTCTACTTCATTAAATTTATTTGTTTTAATAGAACCGCTTGCAATAATGGTTCCGCGGGCATCTACAATGCCGAATACGGTGTTGGTCCCACCAATGTCAATACCAACTACATAGGGTTTACTCATGGTCATATTGTGTGTTAAATGTTATATGATTATTTCACAAAGGTAATCGAAACTTTTTATTTTCCTTTTTTTACCGATAAAAATGCGTCAAAAAAGAGTGAAATTTTCTTTATTCTCTATTGATGTTTCAGAAAAGTGATAATTTGGTTATAATTATAAAATGATTAATTTGCTATGTGGAGATAGCAATTTTGATATTAATGATTGGCAGATCAAAAAAATGTAGTATCTTTGCTCCCCGAAAATGGCACAAAAATAGGTAAAATGTGCATTTTCGAAATTCAATTAATGAGAACAAATTATGAGTAATAATTTATTGAAAGGAAAAAGAGGTATCATTTTTGGTGCTTTGAATGAAATGTCTATCGCATGGAAAGTTGCCGAGAGGGCTGTTGAAGAAGGTGCGGTTATTACGTTGACCAATACTCCGGTTGCAGTGCGTATGGGACAAGTTTCTGAATTAGGAGAGAAACTTAATGCCGAGATTATTCCGGCAGATGCTACCAATGTTGAAGATCTCGAAATGGTATTTGCCAAATCAATGGAAATTTTGGGCGGAAAGATCGATTTTGTTTTACATTCGATCGGTATGTCGCCCAATGTTCGGAAAAAACGTCCTTATGATGATCTTGATTATGATCTTTTGAACAAAACTCTCGATATTTCGGCTATCTCGTTTCATAAGATGATACAGGTGGCTAAAAAGATGGATGCTATTGCAGAGAATGGTTCTATATTGGCATTGAGCTATGTTGCTGCACAACGTACACTTTTCGGTTACAATGATATGGCCGATGCCAAAGCATTGCTTGAGTCTATAGCTCGCAGTTTTGGTTATATTTATGGACGTGAAAAGGGGGTACGTATCAATACTATTTCTCAATCTCCGACTATGACTACTGCCGGTAGCGGTGTGAAAGGAATGGAGTCGCTGATGGATTTTGCTAATCGTATGTCGCCTCTGGGAAATGCAAGTGCTGAGGAATGTGCCGATTATTGTATCGTGATGTTTTCGGATCTTACTCGTAAAGTGACTATGCAAAATTTGTATCATGACGGCGGATTCTCCAGTATGGGAATGAGTTTGCGTGCGATGACACAATACAATAAAAGTTTTGACGAATATAGAAATGAGAACGGAGATATTTGTTATGGATAATCTGTGACTCTTTAACGTGATAACAAAAAAGGAAAAGTTCTGTTCACTTTTCCTTTTTTGTTTATATATGGCAGGAACTAAAATCGTAATGTTACATCGAATCCGAAGGTTATCGGACGTCCTAATTGCATAAATCCATTGTTCTCTTTCAGGTTTTCTGCATTCATCGTTTCGAAATAAAAAGCCTGATAGCGTTTATTCAGAAGGTTTTTTCCCCATATACTTAGATCGATATTATTTTTTTGGAATGTCAAATCTCCGTTTAATAATCCGTAGAAATTTTGTGCTATATCATTAGATTCTGTCCAAAAAGTTTTTCCTCGTCCTGCGTATTCGGCATTGATAAAAATGTAGTCGAGCCAGCTTTTTTTTATTTCTATAGTATAATTCCCCGTAAGAGCTAAGGTATGTTTAGGGGCAAACGGAACGTAATTTCCCTTGTTACCATCTTCATTTGAAATAAATGTGGCATGGGTATATCCGTAAGCTGCCGTAAGTTGAAGATTATTTACAGGTGACAGGCGGACAGAAACTTCAGAGCCTTTACTGGCAGAATGTCCGGAGTTTTTTGTCGTACGTCCGAATCCATCTACGATAGAAATTTGCTGATTCCGACAGTCTATATAAAATACAGAAAAATCGATACCCAGTCTTCTGTCCCATAAATCGGCACGGCCTCCGATTTCATAGTTCCAGCTGTGTTCGGGTTTATACCGGATTGAATTATTGACATCGGTCTGATTGTTTGTCAGATGACTTAAGTCGGGTAACATCGGTTTAAACCTCTGTGGGACTTTATTGAGGATTTCTGTAATCATTTTACTTCGGAGTTGTTCCTGAACGATATTAGAGAACATTTGAAAGTTGTATCCTCCTGAGCGGTATCCTCGAGCGACGGAAGCATATATAAAATATCGGGAATTGAATTTGTATTTTAATTCAAATTTCGGTAAAAGTTCCCATGTATTCATTTTGTCCTTTCCGTCGACAGATAAAGGTACGGATACAGGAATCGAAATTGCTCTTCCTCCCATTGAGGGGGGAAGGATAATATTGAAGTCTGATATAAACGGTTCATCGATAAATGTATGGTGGTTTATTTTCGTGTGTTCATAGTCGAGTCTCAATCCGATTGTCCCGGAAAGGTTTTTTATAAATAAGTTGTTGTATGTCATTTGTTTAAAAACAGCAAGCCCGAATGTCGGAGTTTTATATATTCCGTTTATATATAAATTGGGACTTTGTACTTTTAAACCTAATTGAACAGGAAGCCCGTTGATGTTTTCGAATATTGAATTTACATTATCCTCGATCATGTATTTTAATCCGTCTTCTTTAAAATTTACCGGTCCGTCGGTTCGTAAGTGGGAATAAAATCCGAAAACGCCGGCAACCCATTGCAAATTTTTGTCGGTTGTCGATTTAAAAGTTATTTCCTGAGTAATGGCGTCCTGTTTTTGTTTTTGTTGTAAGGTGAAAACAGATAAAGGGGTGAAATCCTGATCCATGTGCATATTGTCTTTCAGGAACTGATATCCGGTAATCGAGTTCATAATGTACCGGTCATGTATATATTGTAATAAAATACTGCTGGTCGATAATTTCCGGTCATAGGAAGAGCGGTCGTTATAATTGATCGGATATCGGATGTCTTTTTTTTTGTCGAACATTTGGTAAGGATAACCATCCTGATCGTTATATTCAAAATCGGAAGTAAGATTTATTTTCAGACGGGGATTGATTTTTATATAGATTTGAGCTCGTCCTCCAGCAACTTCTGTTGATCCCGAATTTTTTCCCGTTGCGATATTTTTAAAATATCCATCGTTTTTCCGGTATTTTCCGCTGACAGAGAACGCTACATATTCATTTATTTTATGACTATGGGAGAGGGCCGCATTCCATGTATTATGGTTACCGTATCCGGCTTTTATCTTCGTTCCTTGGTAATCAAAAGGAGATTTTGTGTATATATTGATTAATCCTGCCATAGTATTTCGTCCATATAAAGTACCTTGCGGACCACGCAGAATCTCTATTTTTTCAATATCCATAAAATCGAAATCGAACGAACTTTTGTCCAGATACGGAACATTATCGACATTTAATCCTACTGCCGGAGAATTGATTCGTGAACCGATCCCTCGTATATATATTGATGAAATCAGCTTAGAGCCGTAATCCGGAATATATAGATTAGGGGCTATTGACGAAAGACCTTTTAATGACATGATATGCTGTCGTTCCAGTTTTTTTTCTCCGATAATCGATATAGAACCGGGAAATTCAAAGAACCGAGTTTCTGATTTGGGAGATGATATCACCTCTATTTCGTTCAGATTCACGTTCTTGTAAATCGTACTATCCCGGTCAGATTGTTCTTTATCTATTCTGGCAAGAACTGGAAGTACCTCGGTTGCGATTAATAGAAGCAGTAGTAATTTTTTCATCCTTTTTACCTTATTTTTTGAACATACAAATTAAAGCCATAATGGTGGAGGAGGCAATCACTATATGTAGTGATTTTTAAGAAATAAAAAATTGCCGAATTCTGTATTTTGTGTAATTTTACCGAATCGAAGAGATTTTTTGTTTTTCATCATATTTATAGTAGTTGAAATTGTTTATCCGCCTGTTTGCTAATTTGTCGGTCATATATTATGCAACAATACAATGAAGACACTATCGTAGAGCAATTGCAAGATCCTCTTAAATGCAGAGAGGCGTTTGCGCAGGTTGTCGCTCATTATAGCGAGCCGTTATATTGGCAGATACGTAAGATGGTATTTTCTCATGACGATGCTGACGACCTGTTACAAAATACCTTTCTTAAAGCATGGAACAGTATTGCTTATTTTCGAGCCGAAGCCCGTTTATCTACTTGGTTGTATCGCATTGCAGTCAATGAGACGATTACATTTTTAAATAAGCAACGTCAACAGAATCATGTCCCGTTAGAAGGAGAAGACTTGTTCTTGCTTGATAAACTGGAGGCGGATGAATGGTTTGACGGGAATAGATTACAAAAACGTTTGCAGGAAGCCATATTGAAACTTCCCGAAAAACAACGTCTTGTTTTTAATATGCGTTATTTTGATGATATGAAATACGAAGAGATGTCTCACATTTTGGGAACATCGGTAGGAGCATTGAAAGCTTCGTATCATCATGCGGTTCGTAAAATCGAAGAATATTTAACATCAGATGATTAAACCTTATTGTCCGATTATAGTCTAAAAGACAAAGATATTATGGAAAAAGATAAAGACATATTAAAGCAGGTGGGGCGTGATACAGGCATGAGAGTTCCCGATGGGTATTTTGAAAGTTTTACGTCTCGAATGGTAAGTCAATTGGACAATTTTGAGGTTGTCGAACCTGAAAAGCCGACTGTATGGCAACGTGTCAGACCTTGGTTATATATGGCGGCAATGTTTGCCGGAATAGCTTTGATGGTGCGTTTGTTCGTTCCGGAAAAAAGATCTTCCTCTGTTGTGGCGGAAACGGAAGTTTCAATAACAAATGAGAATGTAGAAGACTATTTATTTTACAGTAATGTAGATGAATATTCGGTATATGAGTATTTGGCGTTAGGAGAATAAGAGATCTGATACTTATTGTATATAAAGAGATGAAAAGAATAATTACTGCATTTTTATTTTTCGTTTTGATTTTGCCTGTATGCAAAGCGCAAGGCACTTCTCCGGAAGATCGTTACAAGAGTTTTCAAACTTATAAAAAAGAGTATCTGAAAAAGCAAATCGGTCTTACAGATAAGGAGGCTGCACATTTTTTTCCGTTGTATGATGAAATGCAGTTGAAAAAATATCGGTTGAATCGCCAAGTGCGCAGCGAGGCGAGGCGTATTGCACATTCGAAAACTCCTGTTTCGGAAAAAGAATATGCAGCATCAGCAGAAGCTCTCTCTCTATTGCCGCTTAAAGAAGCTCAGATAGAACGTGAGTATTTTATTCGTTTCAGAGGAATTCTCTCCCCGAGAAAGCTTTTTCTGTACCGTCGTGCTGAAAATTCTTTTGCAAAAGCTATGTTGCAGCATAGAGATCAAGGAAAGCAAAAGAAATAACATCTTAAAGCCGGTTTGAATTTTCCGATAAAATTATATATTCTGATTTTTGAAACTGTTTTCCTATTTTACACATCACGTAGCTCGTTATCTTCTTCGTCAGAACAGAAAAATACTTCAAAAATAGTTCTCGAAAAATGTCCGTACAAAATTTGTACAAGTTCTTAAGATTCATGAAATCCGGTTATTAATTATTATAAGTTGAGTAGTCCGATGCTCTTACTATGTTTAATATAATTGGGAAAAATTTATTGCTCGATAAAATGTACAGTTTTTTTATAAAGCTGTATATATCTCTGATTTATTTTGTACATTTGCCTTTCAATATAAGGCAAACCGTTCAAAGAAAAGGTATTAAGTAACATATAAATAAAAAAGATATGAAAAAAAACTGGGTGTTAGTTGTGGCCGTAGCTGTAGCCATAGGCTTTGTTTCTTGTAAAGCTAAAGAAAGTTCATATAAAGCGGCATACGAAAAAGCGCAGGAAAAGCCTGTTGCAGAGCAGACTTTAGCTCCGGAACCTGTCGTGACCAAGCCGGCCTCATCTTCAGATACAAGTTCTTCTCCGGTAAGGGTAAGTACAGAGAAAATTACAACGGTAAATGCCGGAGATGCTTCTAAACTGAAAATGTTCAATGTCGTTGTCGGAAGTTTTACTATCAAAACCAATGCCTCTAATTTGCAGGAGTCTTTAGTCGCAGACGGATATAATGCTTTTTTAGCACAGAATGCAAAAGGTATGTATCGTGTTATAGTCGGCAGTTTCGATGACAGACCTTCTGCTACCGAGTTGCGTGAAAGTGTGAAAGCGAAGTATCCGAATCGGTTCTCGGACGCTTGGTTGCTGATTAACGAATAAAATAAAGAAATATATTATAATAGAAAAGAAAGTGTTCTCATTGCAAGAATACTTTCTTTTTTTGTACAATAATATATAGCCATTCTATTTTATGGGGTATATGATTGGTTTTATTGAGCTTGATTTTTAATAATTCGCATTACCTGTTCTGTTGTATTGGCAATATTGTAAAGAGCAAAGTTTTTCTGCATGGCTTGTTCCAAAGTGACGGGATATGGGAGTATAGAGAATGCCGCAAGAAATCCGGCATCTATGAGTTCTTTCATATTTTCTACACAGCCGCCTAAAGCGATGACTGGAATGTGGCGTTTTCGGGCGGCAGCGAGAATGCCCGAAGCTGTTTTTCCCATAATGGTTTGTCGGTCGAGTTTTCCTTCTCCGGTAATGATCAGATCTGCTCCGGCAATGAGTTTGTCAAAACCGATTATTTCGAGTACCGTTTCTATTCCCGGTTTTAACTGGGCGTGAAAAAATGCAAGACATGCTGCTCCCATTCCTCCTGCAGCTCCTGCCCCCGAAACTTTACTGATATTTATGCCTTTCTCTTGTTCGATTATATGGGAGAAATTTTTTAGTCCTTTGTCAAGAAAACATACTTGTTCACGGTCAGCTCCTTTTTGAGGAGCATATACGTAGGCTGCGCCGTTAGGGCCGAAAAGCGGATTGTTTACATCGCATATTATTGTGAACCGGCAATCTTTCAGTTCCGGTAATACTCCAGACTCATCGATGGAGGCGATCCGGGTTAATATTTTTCCTCCATATCCTAAGATTGTGCCGTTTTCATCTCTTAACCGGATTCCGAGAGCTTGCAACATTCCTGTGCCGGCATCATTAGTCGCACTTCCGCCTATGCCGAGTAGGATATTCCGACATCCTCGCCGGATAGCATTTTTGATCAGTTCTCCTGTCCCGAATGTCGTTGCCTCCATCGGGTTACGTTTTTCTTTAGGTATCAGTGCTAGACCGTTGGCTGCTGCTGTTTCTATAACGGCTGTTTTCCCATCTTCTGATAAGATGTAGCCGGCATTGATCGTTTCCATTTGGGAATTATGTGCGGAACATATTATTTGTTTTCCTTTTAATTGTTGCAGTAATGTTTCGTACAATCCCTCTCCACCGTCAGAAACGGTTAGGCAGATAACTTCACATTCCGGAAATACACGGAGTATTCCCTCTCTTGCGCTTTGGGCAACGTCGGCAGAAGATACCGAACCTTTGAAAGAGTCGGATGCTATGACTATTTTTTTCATAAAGATGTATTTGGCTTACAGATTGGGTGAAAAAGTACAGTCTTTATTTCGAAAAAACAAATTATTTAAAATTTTTCCTCGAATATTTGTTTTTTCAAATTCATTCTATACATTTGCACTCAACAAACAGAGTGAAATGTAAAGATGAATACGATTTTAGTAAATACATATTGGTGGCAATTCTTACAACTCCCGTAGTCGTGAGAAGCAACCTTATGTAATTAAAAATATATACCGTATAAAGAGGTTTGCCAACACGGCAAACCTCTTTTTTTATATCCCGAAAACAGATAGTGAAAACGAAAAAATAAGACAATATGAAAGATTATCAAGTAAATGATGATGGTTATTATGGAGAATTTGGAGGGGCGTACGTTCCTGAAATTCTTTATGGATGTGTAGAGGAGTTAAGGAAGAACTATCTTCCCATTATTCAAAGCGAGTCATTCAAAAACGAGTTTGACGGTTTGTTGCGTGATTATGTCGGTCGTCCTTCACCTCTCTATCTTGCCCCTCGGCTATCCGAGCGGTATGGTTGTCGCATCTATCTTAAACGAGAAGATCTTAACCATACCGGAGCACATAAGATCAATAATACTATAGGACAGATTTTGATTGCCAAACGAATGGGCAAAAGACGTATTATTGCCGAGACCGGAGCGGGACAACACGGTGTCGCGACAGCTACAGTTTGTGCTCTTATGAATATGGAGTGTGTTGTTTATATGGGAAAAACCGATGTCGAGCGGCAGCATATTAATGTGCAGAAGATGGAAATGCTCGGTGCTACCGTTTACCCGGTGACATCAGGCAATATGACGCTAAAAGATGCTACGAATGAGGCGATACGAGACTGGTGCTGTCATACTTCGGATACTTATTATATAATCGGATCTACAGTAGGACCGCATCCTTATCCCGATATGGTAGCCCGCTTGCAGTCGGTGATTAGTGAGGAGATACGGAAACAACTCTCTTTGCAAGAAGGACGGGATTATCCTGATTATCTTATTGCCTGTGTCGGTGGCGGCAGTAATGCTGCCGGAACGATTTATCATTATGTTAATGACGATCGGGTAAAAATAGTTCTTGCGGAGGCCGGAGGAAAGGGTATCGATACCGGCATGTCCGCAGCTACTATACAACTCGGCAAAATCGGGATTATTCATGGCAGTAAGACTCTCGTTATGCAAAGCGAAGACGGGCAAATTGAAGAACCTTATTCTATTTCTGCCGGACTCGATTATCCCGGTATAGGGCCTATCCATGCAAACTTGGCGACAAATAAACGCGCAACGGTTTTGGCTATAAATGATGATGAGGCGTTAGATGCCGCATTTGAGTTGACAAGACTTGAAGGCATTATTCCGGCACTTGAATCGGCACATGCTTTGGGAGCTCTCGGAAAACTCCGTTTTCGTCCTGAGGATGTGGTCGTACTTACCGTTTCGGGTAGGGGGGATAAAGATATTGAAACTTATATTCGAGAGATGAAAAATAAATGAAAAGTCAGATGAAAACATTCGATTATACAACACGAAGTAAAAAAGTATTAGGTGATCTGCATACGCCTGTAAGTATCTATCTTAAAGTTCGTGATATTTATCCTCAGTCGGTACTTATGGAAAGTTCCGACTATCATGCAGGGGAAAACAGCCTTTCGTTTATAGCTCTCTGTCCGTTGGCGAGTATCGGGGTAAACAGCGGAGTCTGTACAATGACATTTCCCGATGGATGCAGAGAAAAGAGGATGATCGATGAATCATTTACCGTAGAAAAGGCTATAAACGGTTTTATCTCCCGATTCAGAGTATCCGGTGACGAGAGCCGGGTATGTGGGTTATATGGTTACACGACATTCAACGCTGTGAAATATTTCGAGAATATTCCCGTAAAAGAGAGCCATGATGAATGCAATGATGCTCCCGATCTGCTTTATATTCTTTATAAACAGGTGATTGTATTTAACCATTTTAAAAATGAATTGACTTTGGTTGAGATGCTTTCTGAAGGAGAGGGCACTACTCTTAACGAACTGGAGTCGGTTATCGAAAATAGAAATTTCGCTTCATATAATTTTTTTCTTACCGCGCCTGTATATAGCACTGTTACCGATGAACAACACAAGGCTAACGTGCGTAAAGGTATAGAGCATTGTTTGCGTGGCGATGTTTTTCAAATTGTTCTTTCTCGTCGTTTTATCCAGCCTTTTTCGGGTGATGACTTTAAAGTGTATAGAGCGTTGCGTTCTATCAATCCGTCTCCTTATTTGTTTTATTTCGATTTCGGAGGGTATCGTATATTCGGGTCTTCACCCGAAACGCATTGCAGGATAGAAAACGGTAAGGCGTACATAGATCCTATTGCCGGAACGACCCGACGTACAGGAGATATTTGCAAAGACAGGGAGCTTACCGAAACGCTTCTTGCCGATCCGAAAGAGAATGCCGAACATGTGATGCTGGTCGATCTGGCAAGAAATGATCTCAGCCGGAATTGTCATGATGTGAATGTTCTGTTTTATAAAGAACCTCAGTATTATAGTCATGTGATACATCTCGTTTCTCGAGTGTGCGGACAACTTGATTCGGAAGCTAATCCGGTCGGGACGTTTATCGATACTTTTCCGGCGGGAACTCTTTCCGGTGCTCCTAAAGTACGGGCCATGCAACTGATTTCTGAGATAGAGCCTCATAACCGAGGTGCTTATGGCGGTTGTATCGGGTTTATCGGATTCAACGGAGATCTTAATCAAGCGATAACGATACGTACTTTTGTAAGTCGTAACCATGAATTGTGGTATCAGGCAGGAGGCGGAATTGTAGCGCACAGCAAAGAAGAGAATGAATTGCAAGAAGTGAATAATAAGTTGGGAGCTTTGAAAAAAGCCATCGATATGGCAGTAACTTTGAAAAATTAGAAGATATGGAAAAGATATTGATATTTGATAATTATGACTCGTTTACCTACAATTTATTGCATCTGGTGCACGAGTTAGGAGAGACCGATGTCGAGGTGTGTCGGAATGATAAAATTACGCTTGACGAAATAGAACGTTTCGATAAAATTATACTTTCGCCCGGTCCTGGCGTTCCGGAAGAAGCGGGGTTATTGTTGCCGTTGATACGACGTTATGCTCCTACGAAGAGTATTTTAGGAGTTTGTCTCGGTCATCAGGCTATTGGTGAGGCTTTCGGCGCAGTATTGGAAAATCTGAAGGAGGTATATCATGGGGTGCAGACTTCTGTGGAAATTATTACGGACGACTTGCTTTTTACGGGATTGCCCCGAGAAATACAAGTAGGTCGTTATCATTCCTGGGTGGTCAGTCCTGATGGATTTCCGGCAGAGCTCGAGATCACGGCGAGAGATGCTTCCGGACAGATCATGGCGCTTCGACACAGAAAATATGATGTACGTGGCATACAGTTTCATCCCGAATCGGTATTGACACCTGAAGGGCATACGATTATTCGCAATTTTCTTTATCATTAAAATAAAAACGGAAATGAAGCAAATTCTATATAAGTTGTTCGAACATCGGTATCTTGGGAGAACCGAAGCTCGGGATATACTTCAAAATATCGTACAGGGTAAGTACAATGATGCGCAGATAGCCTCTTTAATTACAGTATTCTTAATGCGGAACATCTCAGTCGAGGAACTGACAGGATTTCGGGATGCTTTACTCGAAATGCGTATTCCGGTCGATCTTTCCGAATATGCTCCTATCGATATAGTCGGTACTGGAGGTGACGGAAAAAATACGTTCAATATTTCTACTGCGGCATGTTTTGTCGTAGCAGGAGCAGGTTATCCCGTTGTGAAACATGGAAACTACGGAGCTACTTCGGTAAGCGGGGCAAGTAATGTTATGGAGCAGCACGGTGTACAATTTACTTCTGATATGAGTCGTCTTCGTAAGAGTATGGATATGTGTAATATTGCCTATTTGCATGCACCTCTTTTCAATTCGGCCATGAAAGCCGTTGCTCTTGTTCGTAAAGCTTTGGGGGTACGTACGTTTTTCAATATGCTCGGTCCGCTGGTCAATCCGGCCTTGCCGAAATATCAGTTGCTCGGAGTTTATAATTTGCCGCTATTGCGTCTTTACAATTATGTCTTTCAGGAGAGCGATACTCGTTTTGCCGTAGTGCATGGTCTCGATGGATACGATGAAATTTCATTAACGGGAGAGTTTAAGGTTGCGACTTCTACTACTGAGACGATCTATACTCCTGAAAGTATAGGTTTTAACCGTTATTGTGAGCAAGATCTCGATGGGGGAAAATCTCCGGATGAAGCTGCTCGTATATTTGATCGTGTATTGCAAGGTGAAGCTACACCGGCGCAAGCCGACTGTGTGATTGCTAATGCAGCGTTTGCTATTCGGGTAATTGAGCCGGAAAAATCTCTGGCAGACTGTATCGCCTTAGCTCGTGAATCTATGGAAAGTGGAAGAGCATTAAAGACATTGAAAATGTTTGTCGAACTTAATTCTTGATTCGAAGATGAATATTCTGGATAAAATAGTTGCAGATAAGCGAATCGAAGTGCAGCGACATAAAGAAGCCTATACTGTGGATATGCTTTTAGGAAGCGAACAAATGATGCGCAGTACTGTTTCCCTGAGCCGTGCATTGTCAGAATCTTCTTCAGGTATAATAGCTGAGTTTAAACGTCGTTCTCCATCAAAAGGGTGGATACATCGGGATGCCGATGTCGAAAGAGTTGTGCTTGATTATCAACGGGGTGGAGCATCTGCATCTTCTATATTGACTGATTATCCTTATTTTGGCGGAACGGTTGCCGATTTGTGTAAAGTCCGGAAAAGCATTGATATACCTCTTTTACGTAAAGAGTTTGTAATCGATGAATACCAGATTTATCAAGCAAAAGCGATAGGTGCGGATGCCGTGTTGCTCATCGCTGCAGTACTCGATCGGAAGACTTGTCGTCATTTTACCGATTTGGCTCACAGCCTCGGAATGGAAGTATTGCTCGAGTTGCATGAAGAAAAAGAACTCGACTATTTGGATACCGGAGCTGATATGATAGGAGTTAACAATCGTGATTTGACGACCTTTGAAACTCGAGTGGAACACTCGTTCGATATGGTCAGGTATTTGCCTTCGGATAAAATCTGTATATCGGAAAGCGGGATTTCTTCCCCCGATACGGTTAGAGCTTTGCGTCGAGTGGGATTCAGAGGATTTTTAATGGGAGAGAATTTTATGAAAGAGGTTCGACCCGGTGCAGCTTTGAGCTGGTTTGTAAAGCAGTTAAACGGTGGAGAAGATGTTGGTTAAAGTATGCGGTATGCGTGATGGGGAGAATATTCGGTTGGTGGAGAATCTGTCGGTCGATCTCATAGGTTTTATTTTTTATCCCCGTTCTCCTCGTTATGTAAATTCCTTGCCTGAGTACCTGCCGCGATCTGCAGGACGAGTAGGGGTTTTTGTAAATGAAAAGCTGGGCGTGATCGAAGATGCGGTAATCCGATACGGACTTACACATGTGCAGTTGCACGGGAGTGAAATCCCTTCTGTGTGCGTGGCATTGAGGCAACAAGGAATACAGGTGATTAAAGCCTTTTCTGTATCTGTTCCAGATGATTTGATGGCTGTCGGGAGATATGACGGGTGTTGTGATTTTTTCTTGTTCGATACTTCTACGTCCGGTTATGGCGGTTCAGGATGTTCGTTCGATTGGGGTATATTGCAACATTATACAGGAAACGTTCCTTTTTTGATAGCAGGAGGTATAGGAGGGAATGATGTGGAGAGAGTTTTGAATTTTAAGCATCCACAATTTGTAGGGGTGGATTTGAACAGTTGTTTTGAAATTTCTCCCGGAATAAAAGATATAGAAAAATTAAACCGATTTATAACAAAATTAAAGAGATGAATCGAATACAACAATTGTTTGGCCGTAAAGAAAAAAATATTCTTTCGGTCTATTTTACAGCCGGATATCCGGCGTTTGATATTACTCGTGAGATTATTGGAGAATTACAACGTCAGGGAATCGATATGGTAGAAATAGGAATCCCTTTTTCAGATCCTATGGCCGATGGAATCGTGATTCAGAATGCGGCTGCAAAGGCTTTGCAGAACGGTATGTCATTGAGTAAACTCTTCGGGCAGCTCCAAAATATCCGTTCCGAAGTAGATATTCCGTTAATCTTGATGGGATATCTTAATCCTATAATGCAATATGGTTTTGAGAACTTTTGCCGAAGTTGTCATGAAGTAGGAGTAGATGGAGTAATAATCCCGGACTTGCCGTTCAAAGATTATCTTGAAGAGTATAAGCCCGTAGCAGATCGTTATGATCTGAATGTAATAATGCTTATTACCCCTGAAACTTCCGAAGAACGTATCCGATTTATCGACAGGAATACAGAAGGATTTATCTATATGGTATCTTCTGCGGCGACGACCGGTGCGCAGCAGTCGTTCGATGAAGTTAAGCAGGAATATTTCCGTCGTATAGCTGCGATGAATCTTCGTAATCCCCGCCTGATAGGATTCGGTATATCTAACCGGGAAACATTCGATTCAGCTTGTCGGAATGCTTCCGGTGCGATTATCGGTAGTCAGTTTGTTAAGTTGCTTGCACAGGGGTCTCCTGCAAAAGCCGTTTCTCGATTATTGGAGATGATTGGGAAAAAGTAGGTTGAGAATTTATATGGATTTAAAAATCACGATAATATATTTATCGAAAAATTTAGATAGCATCTTGTAGATTGCGGATGCGGTAGAGAGTATAAAAATAACGGTTGATCAATTGATCAACCGTTATTTTTATTAAATATGTTATTTATTGCTTCGTTTACGTTCCGTCTCATCCAAAATAATTTTTCGGAGACGAATATGATGCGGAGTAACCTCTACATATTCATCTTCTTTAATGTATTCGAGAGCTTCTTCGAGGCTAAATACGACAGGAGGAATAATTTTTGCTTTATCATCAGCTCCTGAAGCACGCATATTGGTGAGTTTTTTCGATTTGGTTACATTCACTACGATATCGCCCTCTTTGGCATTTTCACCCACAACCTGCCCTGCATATACTTCTTCTTGCGGAAAGATGAAGAATTTGCCTCGATCTTGCAGTTTATCTATTGCGTAAGCATAAGCAGTTCCTGATTCCATAGCAATCAGCGATCCGTTTGTACGGCGGTCAATATCGCCTTTCCATGGTTGATATTCGAGAAAACGATGAGCCATGATCGCTTCACCGGCCGAAGCGGTTAATACATTATTCCGAAGGCCGATGATACCACGAGACGGAATTGAAAATTCCATGTGTATGCGGTCTCCTTGATTATCCATGCTTAGAAGATCTCCTTTGCGGCGTGTTACCATATCGATAATCTTGCTGGAATATTCTTCAGGTACGTTAACGGTTAATTGTTCTACCGGTTCACATTTTACACCGTCGATTTCGCGGATGATTACTTGGGGTTGACCTACCTGCAGTTCGTAACCTTCACGACGCATGGTTTCGATTAAAATGGATAAATGGAGAACTCCACGTCCATATACAGTCCATACTCCATCCTCAGGAGCTTTTTCTACACGTAAAGCAAGATTTCTATCCAGTTCTTTTTCAAGTCGTTCGGCAATATGTCTGGATGTAACGAATTTGCCGTCTTTACCGAAGAACGGAGAGTCATTATTGGTAAATGTCATCGACATGGTCGGTTCGTCGATGGCGATTCGTTTCAGCGGTTCCGGATTTTGAATGTCAGCGATCGTATCTCCGATCTCAAAACCTTCGATACCGATCAGTGCACAAATTTCACCTGATTGGGCAGATTTCACTTTGGTACGTCCCAAACCTTCAAAAATATGTAATTCCTTAATACGTTGCTTTGAAATAGAACCATCTTTCTTACATAAAGCAACATCTTGTCCTTCGTGTAGTTCTCCTCGGTGCACGCGTCCTATGGCAATACGACCTACATAGGACGAGTAGTCTAAAGAAGTTATCAAGAGTTGAGGTGTCCCTTCCAGATAAGCTGGTTCGGGAATATTCTCGATAATGGCATCTAATAAGGGGGTAATGTCTTCTGTTCGATTTTTCCAATCGGTTGACATCCAGTTTTGTTTTGCAGATCCGTAAATTGTCGGAAAATCGAGCTGGTCTTCTGTTGCATCGAGACTGAACATCAGGTCGAATACCATTTCCTGCACTTCATCAGGACGGCAATTAGGTTTGTCTACCTTATTGATTACTACTATAGGTTTCAGCCCCATCTGTATTGCTTTCTGCAATACGAAGCGGGTTTGAGGCATTGGGCCTTCAAAGGCATCTACAAGCAACAGGCAGCCGTCGGCCATATTCAATACCCGTTCGACTTCTCCCCCAAAATCGGCATGTCCCGGAGTATCTATAATATTTATCTTGTAATCTTTATATCGTATCGATACGTTCTTGGAAAGGATTGTTATACCTCGTTCACGTTCCAGATCGTTATTGTCGAGTATTAACTCGCCGGAGTTTTGATTCTCGCGAAATAGTTGTCCGGCCAAAAGCATTTTGTCGACCAGAGTTGTTTTCCCGTGGTCGACATGTGCAATGATAGCAATGTTTCTGATTTTTTGCATATAATCTATTTTGAGTGGTGCAAAGGTACGACAAAAATTTTTATGATGTTTCTCTTTAATTTAAGTTTTCTTCCTTTGTCATTAATATTTACTGTTCCGATTCTTTTCATAAAAATTTTTTTTATGTTTTTAGAATCTGTTTGGATTTTTCCGATAATATAAAAGAAATATGCGGCAAAGAGTCAAACAAGGCTAAAATGGGAAATTCCAAAATCTTTTCAGAATAAAAAGCTTTCGTATATTTAAAAAAGCTTGCAAAAGTATGGTAAATCAAAAATGAATTTATACCTTTGCCCCCTCAAAGAATTTATTAACAACAAAATCGCAGAAAAATGTATTTAACTTCTGAGAAAAAAAGAGAAATCTTTGAGAAATACGGAAAGTCTAATACTGATACTGGCTCACCTGAAGCGCAGATAGCATTATTTTCATACCGTATTGCTCATTTGACTGAACATTTAAAGTCAAATCACAAAGATTATAGTACTGAAAGAGCTCTTAGAATGTTGGTTGGTAAACGTCGTCGTTTACTTGACTATTTAGTAAAAGTCGATATCGAACGATATCGTGCTATTATTAAAGAGCTTGGCATCAGAAAGTAAGGAATTGCTTCAGCCCAAAAACGGCTGTCCGTATTTACGGACAGCCGTTTTTGCATTTTTTCAAGTAAAAACTTGTTGTTTAAAGAATTTCTGATTTTTAATCTTTTGCCAGACTGAATTCTTTATCGGCAAATAATTCTGCCAGTCCCGAAATTTGCTTTAGGCGCAACAACTCGTCTTTATCCATTCCTATATTCTTTTGTATCCAGTTGTCAGACATACCGGCTTTTACGAGTTCCGATACAATATTACTCATCAATTCAATATTGTGGGTTCCTCTTGCCCGGTTGTGGCGTATTGTAGATGCCATTCGGTTAGATAGATCTTTTTCTATTACGACAACCGGTAATTTCCCTTCTTCTCGCTCATAAATTCGTTTCGAGGTTTTCATTACCTGATATCGGTGATATCCATCTACCAGTTCATAAATGTCCTGTTCGGGGATATAATAACATACACAGGGCATCGTGTACCCATCTTCCCAGATCGAAACCTCCAGAAGTTTCATTTCCGGAGGAGCGACTATATTTGGATTGTAACTATTGGCTACGATCTTTTCGATCGGAACGGACAAAACTTTGTATACAGGACTTTGGTATTTTTCCATAATTAAAATAAGGATTGGTATTTTTTCATGACGTTTTCCCTTAATTCTTTTTCGTGTTTATTAGGGGAGAACCCCATGTATTTGCAACAATGGTCGTTTTTCAAAATGCAAATGCAAATTCGTTTAAAAGTCGGGATCTCTTTAAATTCAGGAATATCGATGTCATCGAGATAATCCATTCTCACTGGTTTTTTCGAAGTTTTATAGTTACTTTTTTCTCCGACAGTGATCGAGATACCGGCATCTTCCAACTTCTTTATTGTTTCATTAGCAAGACAGCCGCCTTTATTTTTCCAAAAAGCCACGCTCACCGATAGTTTTTCAAGATAGTTGTTTCTTGTTTCTTCGGGAAGTGTACTTAGTAAAAATTTCATATAATCTGCCCATGTCATATTCTTAGGCAATTTTATAGACTGCCATCCTAAAGCCGTTGTACCGCCATATATCCCCGCAAATCCGACTCCGTTTACTCGGTTTATCATACGTCCCCACATGTCAGGATCGATGGCTCGGTATAATTTTAAGCTCCCGATTGCTTGAGAAAGAAAAGGACTGGCTACACGTTGTTTCTCCAAAGAGACGCCGGCTTGGTAATACAAATCATAGAGATGGTTATAGTCCCATTTGAATTTTCCGTTTGCAGTCCATACATCTGTTGTCTGCCAATCATAAATCGGATATGCATTGTAGATGTATTCTCCACACCGTCTTGTCCATTTCAGACCTCTATATTTCTGATAATTTTTCGAGCTGTATATCGTTCGCCAACGATTATAGCTTTCTTGAGTCCGTATTCCGACAAGACAGCAAGTACGTTGCGCTTTTTTTTGGATGTGCAACCAGTGAGCGAATTTGTATTGGAACTCATAATCCCACATGTCTTCTGTGTAAAATGGAAAATCTTCTTTTCGGTAACAACCTTCAGGCATCTCACGGACCCAGATGTCTTGGCATGTATCGTCCCACGGTCGCCAGAATTGTTGGTACATAGAGGTGCAGGTTATAACTTTGAACGGTACGCAGACCCGGTAAACATCCAGAATGTCCGCATTAGATTTGAATACTCGTTCTACGTACTCTATTGTTTCCTGATATTGTACCTCATAGTCCATATGGAAGACCGTCAGTTTCCGATCGAGCTTATGTTTCCGAATGTAATCGATGCAGAGATTCAATAATACTCCGCTATCTTTCCCGCCGGAGAAAGAGACATAGACATTATCAAATCCGGAAAAGATCTTTTCCAGGCGGTCTTGGGTCATATCATATACATTCTTTCGGGTTGTTTTCATCTCCTTTCCATTCCATTTTTACATAAAGTTTCCATTCTTTGACTGGAGAAAAACCTTTCTCCTGAAATATATTTACGTGTCGGGTATGTGTAACGGAATATATCGGATAATCTTCTCCGAAAGTGGTTACAACTTTGTCTATCATTTGGGAAAGCAATTTTGCATTATCTCCCGAAATATAATAGTTGTCTATTGTGACGTTGTGTGCTTTGATTTCGACCGGAATGAATCCTTGAACAGTATTGTTTTCGGTCGTGACAAACCAAATGTGGTGTATTGAAGTTTTAAAAGGATAATTGTTGTTTTGTCTCAAGATTCCCGGACTCATAACCAAAGGGGCGACAAGCTTATATAACTGGGGATCGGTTCCTGAAAATTTTTCTATCTTCATAAAAACAAACTTTTAAATCCTATGTGATGCCCGATGAATTATAAAAATCATCAATACTTATTAATTTGATCTTCTCTTCTTAAAGTCTTGTTTTAACTAAAAATGTACTTGAATAAAACATTGTATTTTTAGCGATAATACTATTTTATGACAATAAATATTAGCAATTTGTCATCTTTTGTGCATATAAAAAATAAATAAAGAAAATCATATTCACAAAATTATAAAATTAATTTCTGATTTGCACGAGATTTTAATTCATAAATGATTATTTTTAAGATAAATAAACTTTAGTAAATATGTAAATAATTATAAAATTTAAACTTTAACGAGAATCGGAATTTAATAACCTGTCTAATTTTATTCGAGCAAAGTTTTAGCGAAATCCACAAGAATAGTCAGACGCCCCGAGAGGATACTTGGTTGTGTTTTTGATTACTTTTATTATTTGATTCTTTCTTGTTTTGAAGTTGGGAATAACTGATTTGAAAATATTTGTTTCAGAAGTATTTGGATTTGTCGAATAGTTTTTTTACTTTAGATTATTAATTGGTAATACGGATGAGATTAGGAACGGAAATATTTCAGGTGAACCGTAGTTTGAAAGACCCCTATACCGGTTGTTTACTGGTTTCAGAACCATGCTTGAATGAGGTATATTTCCAGCGGTCGGTTATTCTCTTGGTTGATCATGACCCGTTAATCGGAAGTATGGGATTGGTTCTTAATAAGTCATCCAATCTAATGTTGAATACCGTAATCGAAGGTTTGGAAAATGTTCCGGAGATTCCTGTCTTTTGCGGAGGGCCTATGGAGAGCGATCATTTGTTTTATATACATACATTGGGGCGATTAGTACCCGGATCGATAGAGATAGCTGAAGGATTATATATCGGAGGTGATATAGATGTGATATTGTCTTATATAAGAAGTGGAAATACCGTAGAGGGGCATATAAAATTCTTTTTAGGGTATAGCGGTTGGGAGGCCGGGCAATTAATAGATGAGATTGCCAATATTTTTTGGATCGTATCCGAAAAAGTATCGCCTTTATTTTGTATTTGCGGTGATGGGGAACAGAGTTGGCGTAAAGCTGTCGTAGATTTAGGAGAAGATTATAAATCATGGCTCAAATATCCTCGTTTGCCTATTCTCAATTGATCCGTTGCATGACAACTACGTTTTTATATCCGTTTTCAGTTTTTACCCATTCTTTAAAAAGTCCGCAAGATATGAATCCGTTTTCAGAAAAGAGTTTCAAACTGTTTTTATTTTCTTGAAGGATGTGGGCATAAAGTTGGTGCAGATGCAAAAAACCGAAAGCGTATGAACACATTAGTTGCAAAGCTTCATTGCCGAAACCTTTCCTTTGATGATCCGGCGCTATAAGAATACCTACCGCTCCTCTTTCGTGATGTGGGTCGATTTCGAACAAATCTACCATTCCGATTGTTTCGTTCGTTTTTTTTAAAGTAATCATCATTCGTAGTTGTCGGGTCTGATAAATATCGTAACAACTGTTTTGAATATATTCACGAAGAGTGAATTTTGAGAATGGAGCTAATGTACATCCATGAACCCATAGAGAAGAGTCGTTTTCCCATTGATATAAAATGTCGAGATCTTCGGGTTCGATAGCTCGTAAATAGATATTTGTTCCGGATAGGTATGACATACTTTTTACAGTTTAAAGATAACGGTGATGTTTTTTGTAGAAATAGAGGAGTGCCTGAATATGCCGGCATGCCAATTTTGAAAAAATTTTTCGGTTGGTTACCCGTTTCCAATGATGGATAATTGAAAATTGGGGTAGATAGACGATTTTGAAGCCATTATTCCGTACTCGTATACAAAAATCTGCATCTTCCGGACCGTAAAAAATATTTTCATCCAAAAGACCTGTCAAATCAAGTACTTCACGACGGATCATTTGACAAGCTCCGATTAAATATTCCGGCTCATATTCAACTGTATGAAAAATCTCTTTATTTTTTCTTCGTATAAAAGTGTAGAAAATGTTTTTGAATTTTATACCGAGTCCCGGATATTCCTTATCGCTTTTTTGAGTTTCTTTTTGTGTATTTGTCAGTTTGCAACCGCAGATTCCTGTTTCGGGATGAAAGTCCATATAAGCAACCATGCCGTATATAGCATTCTCGTTAGCGATAGTGTCATCATCGAGGAGCAGAATATATTTGCCCGATGCTTTTTCTATTCCCCGGTTACGGGCGTATGCTACACCTTGGTTACAGGGAAGTGTGACCGTCTGTATTTGAGGATAGTTTTCCTTAACATATCGTGATGCACCGTCTGTTGATCCGTTATCTACCCAGATGATCTCGATATCTTCTTTCTGCAGTGTATATGAAAGAGATGCAAGGCACTCTTTAAGATGTACCAGAGAATTCCAAGATATGAGGATGATTGATAACCGCATAAAGACTATTATCCGAATAATTTTATTTTTAAGGCTCTTAGAGCATATGAAAATTCTTTGACCGAAGTGAAGCGTCTGAGTTGTGTCGAAATAAAATAGTATGAAAAGAAATATTTCAAATTGCTCCGGAATAATATCCTTTCCATTTCGTGAGATGAAAGATGAGGATAATTTAATATCGACTCTCGTTGAACATCGGTAGGGATATATTCTCCACCTTTAATCCATCCGTTTTCTTTTGCCATAGCATAAAATTCCGTACCGGGAAAAGGGGATACGATGTTGAACATAATCTGATCGACTTTCAGTTTTTTTGCTCGTCGTAAAGTATCTTTAAGAGTTTCTTTGGTTTCTAACGGACTTGTTCCGATTAGAATATTCAGCTTGACCGGAACATTATACTTTTTTAGATACCCGATTGCGTCATATATCTGTTTTTGTGTAATTCCTTTTTTAATGAATTTAAGAATATCTTCATTGAATGATTCTACACCTAAATCGACATATTTGCAGCCCGACATACCTAAGGCTCGGGCTATTGTGTCGGTAATCGCATCAACGCGGGCTTGACATCCCCATGAAAAGCCGTATTTACGCATAATATTACAGATTGCCAGTGTTCTTTCTTCATTCCAAATGAAGTTGTCGTCCATAAATCCAATAGCAGTATATCCTTGTTCGTGCAATATCTTCATCTCTTTTTCAATGCTCTCTATTGAGCGAAAAGAGATAAACGGCTTCTTTTTAAATTCCCGGCGGTTCTCTATTTCCCGAGCGAAAGTTAACGAACTCGGTACGCAGTAAATGCACTGATAAGGGCAGTTTCGTGAAGTGATTGCTGTCGTATAAGGCGATATTTTTAATTTGGGATTGTGATAATCCCGATCTGCAATATGATGGCGTGCAGGAAAAGGAAGAGAATCTAAGTCTTTTAATAACAAATGGAATTTGTTGTGTATGATTTTCCCGTTTTTCAGGTATGAGATACCTTCGGTCAGTTTCCAGTCTGTTCCATCTCGTAAAGCATTTGTCCATTCTTTTACAATGACTTCCGGTTCTCCTCTGACGATAACTACTTTTTCATCTGTAAAAAAGCGATCTGTAAAATAAGTAGGTCCTGGACCCATAAACACGACAAATGCGTTCGGCCGATATTTCCGGATCAGGGATAATGCGATCAAATCGTTCTCTATTGACAGATTTACAGTCCAGATATAATAAATATCGCTGTCATCTTCTTTAAGGAACTTTTCGAATTTTTTTCGTGAGGTTTTGTAATAGACGAAGTCTCTATATATCGGAGTATATCCTTCTTGTTCTAATACTGCGACAACGGTCAATTCATATATGTTTGGTGCTGCATACACGATACGGGTGCACCCCGCAGTTCGTTCAGCAGGTTTATTATGATCTAATACAGGTGGAACTAAGAATGTTAATTTCATGGACCTTAATTTAGCGATAAATTCAATATATATAAACGATCTATTGACGGTATTTCGTATATTTATATTCCGTTTTTTTATGGTTTGAATGTCTCATTGAACGGCATTCTGTTAATAATAGATCTGCCGAGAGTAATCTCATCGGTATATTCCAGTTCGTCACCAACCGATACCCCTCGTGCTAAAATGGAAATTTTTATATTGTAAGGAGCGAGTTTTCTGAAAATATAAAAATTGGTCGTGTCTCCTTCCATCGTAGCGCTAAGGGCAAGAATAATTTCCTGTATCCCTCCTTCCGATACCCGTTTTACCAGGCTGTCTATTTCCAAATCAGAAGGACCGATCCCGTCCATGGGAGAGATGACGCCGCCTAAAACGTGATACCGTCCTTTGAATTGATGGGTATTTTCAATTACCATCACTTCTTTAATGTTTTCTACGACACAAATGATAGAATCGTCCCGGTTGGGGTCGGAGCATAATGAGCAAGTATCCGAGTCGGAAATATTATGACATACGTGACAATATTTTATCTCTTTACGAAGTTTTATAATGGCATTTCCGAAATTTTCTACGGAAAACTCCTCCTGCCGGAGCAGGTGTAATACTAACCGCAAAGCAGTTTTTCTTCCGATACCCGGTAGTTTGGCAAACTCATTTACCGCATTTTCAAGTAATGCGGAAGAGTAAGGTTGATTCATCTGAATATTGTTTTTTGTGTTTGTCTGATTCTCTATGAATAATACTGTTTTTGTGATGACCGAAGTGAAAACAGTCTTAAAAGAGATTCGATATTAAAAAATATTTCTGTTACGAAATTAAGATTTTTCTTTAATAAAGCCGTTACGGTAAGCGATCAATAATTTTTTCAAATCTTTTATCTGAGTTTCGAGCTCTTTTCCTATATCGGTGTCGCGTACCATCATTCGTTGCGAATTGAGTTCGAGGATAAAACTGGTCGAAATAATATCGATACCTTCTTCTATTGCTTTTTGTGCCGACTGAAAAGGCTCGTGTTGTGTCAGTTGTAATCCTCGTGAGTGAAAAATCAACGTATAGCCTGCGATTCCGGTTTCCGGTTGGTAAGCTTTTGAAAATCCACCGTCGATTACCAGAAGCTTTCCACCGGCTTTTACCGGTTTTTCTCCTTTGATCGTTTTTACCGGAACATGTCCGTTGATAATATGGGAATGAATATTATTTATTCCAAATTCTTTCAGTATCATGTCGCAGACACGCTCTTCATTTCTTAATGTGTAATAATATCCCTTTTTCTCTTTCCAAAGCTCTTTATCATCGGTAAAGTAGCGTTCGAACGTCGCCATTTTGTCTTTGTCGAATGGAGGTGCATCTTCTCCGCACCAGAGATACCACATATAATCTCGTGCAAATTTTTTCTCTTCAGAACCCTCTTCATCAAAATAGGCGATTCGTATTATCTGATCTATTCGGTCGAGTAATGCTTTTCCCTTATATTTTTTGTCTCGTATCGTTATCTCTTTAAAAGATCCATCGGCATTCAACGGTATAGAGGCATGATACAGCAGATTAGAGTTGCGTACCAGATATATGCTTCCGTAAGAAAACAGGCATCGCATGTGTTTTCTCAGTTTTTCGCTGTTGACAAAAGAGTAACGTAATCGACGCATCAGTTCTTGCTCTTCATCGGTAAGTTTATAAGGATCTTTAGGATCGATAGTCGGGAAATAAGTGTCCGTTAAAGGATATTCTTTTCCATTCAGAATCAGCTTTCCCCGCTTATAATCGATCTTATCGAGCAATAGTCGGTTATCCATATTATATTCGGGATGAGCCTTGATAAGCTGAGCCTCCAGTTTAAACTGTATGATTGTGATTGCCTTGTGCATTTGAGCAATCAGTTTTTGGGTCTTTTCGCTATGTACGTTATCCGTTCCTACTTTGGGCATGAAAAGCGAGCAAGGATCATCTTTATAACGTTCTATGGCGAATGTCGCCAGTGGCAGCAGGTTTATTCCATACCCGTCTTCGATCGTAGTCAGATTCCCATAACGCATTGCCATTCTTACGACGTTGGCGATACAGCACATGTTACCCGATGCAGCCCCCATCCATAATATATCGTGATTGCCCCATTGTATATCGAAATTGTGATAATTACATAATGTATCCATGATAATATGAGCCCCCGGTCCTCGGTCATATATGTCGCCTACGATATGCAATGTGTCTATCGTGAGTCGTTGTATGAGGTTGCACATGGCGATGATAAAACAATCAGCTCGCCCTGTCGATATGATAGACGAGATGATACCGTTCACATAAGCTTGTTTGTTCGGGTCTATCTGCGATTCGTGTAGCAGTTCCTGTAAGATATAGGAAAATTCTGCAGGGAGAGCTTTTCTTACCTTTGATCGAGTATATTTCGAAGAAACATTTTGACATACTCTGATCAGTTGGTGAAGCGTGATTTTGTACCAGTCTCCCATATCCGGTTCATGGGATTTAATCAGTTCCAACTTATGATCGGGATAATAAATGAGTGTACATAACTCTTTTTTTTCGCTCTCCCGAAGAGTTTGACCGAAAATCTCGTTGACTTTACGACGTACTGTGCCAGATGCGTTTTTCAGAACATGTTGGAAAGCTTCATATTCTCCGTGTATGTCTGTCAAGAAATGCTCAGTCCCTTTGGGTAAATTCAAAATCGCTTCCAGATTGATGATCTCGGTACATGCGTCCGATATGGTCGGGAACTGTTTTGAAAGCAGTTGTAAATATCGCAGGTCTTGTAATGCGGTCTCTACAGATATATCGTTCATAGAATCATAATTTTCCATGTAAAGTAATAGGTTTAGTAATTCAAAAATAGCCTTTTTTTTAGATTCGGGCAAGATTATCGGCAGATAATCCTTATATTTGTCATAATAACTGTCGATTAACTAAAATGATTATGGAGATAAAAAGTGCACGTTTTATAATAAGTAATACTGATGTAACGAAGTGTCCTTCGGGAAATTTACCGGAATATGCCTTTATCGGTCGTTCTAATGTAGGGAAATCGTCGTTGATCAACATGCTTACCAATAAAAAAGGGCTGGCAATGACTTCCTCTATGCCCGGTAAAACGCAGCTTATCAACCATTTCCTGATCAATGATGCTTGGTATTTGGTCGATCTTCCGGGATACGGATATGCACAACGCGGTAAAGAAGGGCGAGAAAAAATACGCAGCATTATAGAGAGCTATATCCTGAACCGTTATGAGATGACTTGTCTGTTTGTTCTGATAGACTGCCGACATGAACCGCAGAAAATCGATGTCGAGTTTTTAGAATGGCTCGGAGAGAACGAAATACCTTTTTGCATAGTGTTTACCAAAGCCGATAAATTAGGGCCTGTGCGCTTTAAGGAAAATGTCGAGGCTTATAAGAATCGTTTGCTTGAAGATTGGGAAGAACTTCCCCCGGTATTTTATACCTCTTCAGAGAAAAAGCAGGGAAGAACGGAATTACTCGATTACATCGGAAGTATAAACGATTCGTTGGAAAACAGTTAAGGTGTTTTCTGCAGGCTCTTAACCTGCTTCTAAATTACGTTAAATAATATATTGCCATGAAAAGAAACACTATATTTGTGAAAGCCCTTTGTTCACTGCTTGTGATCTGCGGGCTTTTTTTATCAGGTTGTAAACAAAATAACAAAGATCATAATATGGCGACAAAAGATGATTTTATGCGGGAAGCGATAGCGCTTTCTATTGAGAATGTGAAAAATGGAGGAGGTCCTTTCGGTGCAGTGATTGTGAAAGACGGAAAAATTATTGCAAGAGGAGTAAATCGAGTAACGGCATCCAACGATCCTACCGCTCATGCTGAGGTGAGTGCAATACGTGAAGCTGCCGGGAAATTGGGACGGTTCAATTTGAGCGGCTGTGAAATATACACGTCGTGTGAACCTTGTCCTATGTGTCTGGGTGCGATTTATTGGGCTCGACTCGATAAAATGTATTATGCCAATACGAAAACCGATGCTAAGGATATAGGATTTGATGATTCGTTTATTTATGATGAGCTTGAATTAAAACCTGCAGACCGTAAGCTTCCTTCTGAGACTTTGTTGCGGAAGGAGGCGATAAAAGCTTTTGAAATGTGGGATACCAAAGCGGACAAAATAGAATATTGAGTCTTTTGTTTGAAGAGATTCGTGATGAAACGGGACGACAGAGTTGTCGTTCCGTTGTTTTATGAGATTTTTGTATCTAAACAGTCCTATTTTACATTAAATTTATTACTGATGCCTTTATATTCGTAAATATATTCTCCTGCGTTAAAATCAGATACATCTAATTCTATTTTGTCAAAATTATAATCGATTTGTATCGCTTTTAACAATTGCCCTGTAAGGGAATGAATGTGCATTAGGGTTTGTTCTCCGCTATCCAATTGATAGGGTAATGTAATTTTGATTATTGCCGGATTAGGGTATTCCGATTTATTTCATTTTATACAAATATAAGAGATTCTGTATTAAAAAATCTTACTTGATACTTTAATTTTTGTATCTGTCTGTAAATTCAATCGAAAATCGTATCTTTGCTATACGATACAGAAGATTTTGATATTTTCTTGTATTTGCAGATAATAATTAATGAACGAGGTAAATAAAATGAGTACTTGGTTTGAATGTAAAGTAAAATACGATAAAATGATGGAGAACGGCATGCAGAAGAAAGTTACCGAACCTTATATGGTCGATGCTCTTTCTTTTACCGAAGCCGAAGCTCGCATTATAAAGGAAATGACACCTTTTATTTCGGGCGATTTTTCTGTCGCTAATATTAAAAGAGCCAATATCAGCGAGTTATTTTTTGATGAGACGGGCGATAAGTGGTTTAAATGCAAAGTCAATTTTATTACGCTCGACGAAAAGAGCGGTGCGGAGAAGCGGACCGCGAGTTATATGCTCGTGCAGGCACAGGACTTGCAGAAAGCTTTGGAAAACCTGTTGGAAGGGATGAAAGGTACTATGGCCGACTTCGAAATAGCTGCTATTAACGAAACGCCTATTATGGATATATATCCCTATGCGGCTGAAGATGAAGACCTTCCTCCTGTTGCAGAATCTTAGATATGAATATTGTTGCAGAAAATATAGAGCGGGTAAAGCAAACTCTTCCTTCGGGAGTGAGATTGGTTGCTGTCTCCAAATTTCATCCGGTAGAGATGATACGGGAGGCATATGATGCTGGTCAACGACTTTTCGGAGAGAGTAAAGTGCAAGAATTGCTTTCTAAAAAGCCTGTTCTGCCGGAGGATATAGAGTGGCATTTCATAGGACATTTGCAAACGAATAAGGTGAAGCAGATTGTACCGTTTGTTTCTATGATACATAGTGCTGATAGTCCTAAATTGCTGCAAGAAATAAATAAGACGGCGGAAAATGTCGGGCGTGTGGTTTCATGTTTGTTGCAAATACACATTGCCCGAGAAGAAAGTAAATTCGGTTTTTCTTTTGAGGAGTGCCGTGACTATCTCCGGTCGGGAGCATGGAAAGATCTTCGCCATGTGCGGTTTTGCGGAGTAATGGGAATGGCTACATTTACAAATGATTGTAAACAAATAGAATCGGAGTTTCTATCACTCCGTAGTTTTTTTGATGAAATAAAGAAAGACTATTTTCCCGAAGATAGTTCGTTTTGTGAAATCTCTATGGGGATGTCCGATGACTATCTTTTGGCGGTAAAAGCCGGAAGTACGCTGGTACGCGTGGGAAGTCGTATTTTCGGGGAAAGAGTATATTAAAAATCTAAACTTACCATTATATGGAAACACTACAGACTGCATATGCCGGACTTACATTGCGTAATCCTCTCATTGTCGCAAGTTCAGGGTTAACAAATAATATAGATAAAATTAAGGATCTTGAAAAGGCCGGAGCAGGAGCTGTTGTCTTGAAGTCTCTTTTTGAGGAGCAGATACTTGATCAAGCACATCATGTTTTGTATCATTCGGCGGATTATCCCGAAGCGTATGATTATGTGCAAAATTATGTGCGGTCGCATAGGATAGAGGAGTACCTGACGTTGATACGTGAAGCCAAAGCTTCGTGTTCGATACCGATTATTGCCAGTATTAATTGTTATGATAATGGGAGTTGGGTATCTTTTGCACGTGATATGGAGGCAGCCGGAGCAGATGCGATAGAGATTAATATTTTAAAAATAGCGACGGTATTAGACGAGAAACCCGGTGAATATGAAAAGCTGCATACCGATATTTTGAAAGCGATTAAAAATGCGGTGAAAATTCCGGTTACGGTAAAAATGGGACAACGTTTCAGCAATATTGTAGCGGTCGTCAACCAACTGAAAGCAAATAATGCAGATGGTGTGGTATTGTTCAATCGCTTCTATCAGCCTGATATTGATATACATAAAATGCAATTTACCTCTGGAACGGTATTCAGCAGTTCTTCTGATTTTTGCAATACGATGCGATGGATCGGAATCGTGTCAGGACAAATTCCTAATTTGTCTTTGGCGGCTTCTACCGGAGTTCATGAGCCGGAAGCGGTAATTAAAGCTTTGTTGGCAGGGGCTTCGGCTGTAGAACTTTGTTCTGTCTTATATCAGCATGGAAACGGTATTATTATGCAGATGCTTACTATTCTTGAAGAGTGGATGCAAAGTCAGGGGTTTAAGACGATAGGAGAATTTAAAGGATTGCTTAATTTTAAGAATGTTCCCGACCAATCGTATTATGAGCGGGTACAATTTATGAAATATTTTTCTAATCGGGATTGATTGTTCATCATGTTAGAGTTGAGGTATGAAAGAAGTCCTTGATCGATAAGTAAGATATGAAGGTGAAAAACCGGAAGTTAGTAACTGTTTATCATTTATTAGCTTCCGGTTTTTTGTTCCTGTTATCGGTGAAGTCGGTTATATATTGTTCTCTCGGCCGGAAAATTCGATATGTTTTATCGAGTTGATCCATATAGAAGCTGTCTAAGTTTTACTCGGGTCAGTTTTGAAAGTTTCTTTCGAGGTTATTTTTCTGTTTTTACGAGGAAGATAGCGGGTTATCTGACAAGGGAAAACGGGAAAAAGACCGGAAGAAAAACGCAAAGATGAGCTGATCATATTTTTGTTGGAAAATTTAGATAGGTTCTAAATCTGACCCGATAATATTTTCTTATCGGAAAATTTAAACGGGCTTTTATTCAAATGATGTTTTAGGAACAATATTGTATTGTCCTTTTATCGGCATCCAACGATACTCTCCATTCTCGTCCAGCACTGCTTTTTCAAATCCGTCGAGTTTTCCGTTTCGGTAACAACGACGATATATTCCGAAAACTCCTTTTAAGCCTTCATTTTTTAAATAGCGTTGTATAAAATTCTGTTCTTGAGATTTGCGTTTCTTTTGGTCTATATGAAAGTCTCTGTTTGCGTTTTTTAAACTTCCTTTATTTATAGCTTGAATCATTTTCTCCTGATCTTCTATCGTTATGTAATATTCGGTATCGGGAGTAAAAGTGGCCATCAATGAATTATTTGTATTTTTGCGGTCTTTTTGAGACTCTGCGAATACCCACATATCTCCCGGGGAAGGAGAGGATGGACGGGGACCGGGATGCGTATGGATAAAGCCCGTTGTTTCCGTATCCGATAGGTTATCCATGTCACCGTTCCACGGATGATAAAGGAATCCGTTTTTTACGTATGGCGCTTGTCCTTTCGTGATCGGATCGGCTTTCAATTCGAATGAATGGCCGTTGCCGGATGTATTGTATTGTCGGACAACAGTTCCGTATTCTATATCTTTATCTGACCGGGATATCGATCGGAGAGTATCCGCACTTAATCCTGTCGGGTTTGAAGTCAGATATGGTTCGATAATGCGAAGGAAATCGGGGTCGGAAATGCTGTCGCGCGGAGCGTTCGGGGCGGTTATCGGCAAGTTGAATTTGCCGGATTGTGTTTGCGTTTGTTTTGTCGGATTCTTTTGAGGTATTCTTTTTTCCACATTTTGCATTATCCGGTTAAACGGATACGGAAGAACGGACCCGGGTGTGATCGGTGGTTGGAAAATTCGGATATTTGTTTCATAATTTTTAGGGCGGGAGTAAGGTGTTGTTTCCATGAGAGATGCTTGTCTTCTGTCGTTTCTTTCTTCATTTTCCTCGTCATCCAGATCCCAAACAGATGTTTTTTTAGGAATAAGTTCGCCTGTGAGTAGTGAAGGAACCCATGTAATACGATCTTTCATAAACTGATTATTTTTTTAGTTAAGTGAATTATGAAAGCAAATGTAAATACGCTGTTTTATGATATGATGCGATAAATATAAAAAATGAATCGGTTATTTGATTTTGATGCTTTTTACAATGTCGTCCATTACTGTTTTAGCCCGTTCGGTCATAAGGCTGTCATGAGGGAAGTAAAGTAGAATATCCAAAATATTTTTCTGAAGATACAGATCGGCATAATGAATATCTACACCATTATTTATCCCTAAAGAAAGTATATACGGGTCGGATATATATTCGACTTGTAACACGCAAATAAAATTACTGTCGGGATATTCTATATAATCATATAGTTCCCGATTCTCCGGTTTTCTCTGCCATTTTTTTGTGTTAATATCGGAATATTCTCTTAAGTTGAAATACAATTCCATAATTCCCTCGGGATTATCGGCATTGCAAACGTATGCTGAAAAATAGTTTTTGAGATCTTTATCCAATTTTTCCCACGGGTTTGCGGTGCGTTGGTCTTCAAACCCCGGAGGAATTATGAGACTGACCTCTTCCCCTTCAGGTGTAGTGAACGAAAACGGAGTCCCTTTTTGTACGCAACAGTAAAAGATGGACAAAAAAATAAAGAAAGAGATGATCAACTTAATGTTTGGTGGTTTCATATACAGATGGTTTGGTATATCCAAATATAGCTAAAAAAAATAATTTATGCAAAGTAATATTATTAACATCTCTCTTTTTCTTATTTAATGAAAGATTCCTTGCTACTTGTTATTTGGAGAGGATCATTTATTATGGAATCAAAGCAGATTCGTAATCTGAAACGGGAAAATAGATTTTTATGTTATAAAACATACGCTTTTGAATGACAACATTAGTGAATAAGCGTTATTTTTACACCAAATATACAATATAAAAATAATTATCATGGCAAACACCGATTCTCAAAAAGGAAAGACTCTTTCCGGGCTTCTCAAAGAGAAGTTTGATACTCAGATAGCCGGGAAACCGGTAGCGCTTTATACTCTTACCAATAAAAACGGAGCAGAGATTTGTATTACCAATTTTGGAGGTATTGTGGTTTCTCTTATGATACCCGATGTTTCCGGAAAGATGACCGATGTGGTTTTAGGGCATGAATCGATAGAGGAATATCTGAATACTCCGGAGAAATTTCTCGGAGCTTTGATCGGCCGCTACGGAAATCGTATAAAAAAAGGTTCGTTTGTTTTGGATGGAACACGTTATAATATTCGTTCCAATAATCCGGACTGTGTATTGCATGGCGGTATAGTAGGTTATAATAACGTTGTGTGGGATGCCCGTCAACAAGATGATCAGACATTAGAACTGACTTACCTTTCGAAAGACGGAGAAGAAGGTTTCCCGGGCAACCTTTTCGTGAAAGTGATTTATCAGCTTACTGATAATAATGCAATGAAAATCGATTATGAAGCATTTACCGATAAACCGACCGTAGTGAATCTTACTCATCATTCGTTTTTTAATTTGAATGGAGACGGAGGAGGAGAGGTTACCAACCATAAAGTGATGATCAATGCCGATCATTTTACGCCCATGGATGATAAATCTGTACCTACAGGAGAAATACGTCCGGTGAAAGATTCTCCTATGGATTTTACTGAACCTCACGAAGTGGGAGAACGAATTGATAGTAATTATGAACAACTTATTTTCGGAAAAGGGTATGATCATAATTATGTGTTGAATAAGAATTATCCCGGTGAAATGACTTTAGCGGCTAAAGCCGTCTCTCCTAAAACCGGAATTTCTATGGAGGTGCATACGACCGAGCCGGGAGTACAGCTTTATACCGGAAATTGGTTAAACGGTTTTATAGGGAAAAAGGGACGCAGTTATTCTGAACGTACGGCAATTTGTTTTGAAACGCAGCATTTCCCCGACAGCCCGAATAAACCGCATTTTCCATCAACGGTATTGCGTCCCGGTGAGATATATACTCAGACTTGTATATACACGTTCGGCATAGAAAAATGATGAAGTGAAACAGCACAGAAAAATTTTGCGAATATTCGATTACATAGGTATTATGCATTTTAATCTGTACGAAAAAATCAAAATAACTAAATAATTTATCAACAGTAAAAAAACTATGAGTGACACAACTAACAAGAAGAATTATGCATTGCCTATTGCAATGATGTTCGCCCTGTTTGCAATGATTTCATTTGTAACGGGGCTTACCAATCCGCTGGGTGTAATTGTAAAGAATCAGTTCGATGTTCCGAACTGGATGACTCAATTGGGTAATGCCGCCAATTTTATCGCTTATGCTTTTATGGGTATTCCGGCGGGTATGATGCTTAAAAAAATAGGATATAAAAAAACGGCTCTTGCAGCTATTGCCGTTGGTTTTATCGGTGTAGGTATTCAGTTTTTTTCGGGACAGCTCGATAACTCCAGTAGTTTCGGAGTTTATCTTGCAGGTGCATTTGTTTCCGGTTTTTCTATGTGTATGCTGAATACGGTCGTGAACCCGATGTTGAATACATTGGGCGGTGGTGGAAAAAGAGGAAATCAACTGATTCAGTTCGGTGGTTCTTTGAATTCCATTTCGGCAACGATCGTTCCTATTCTCGTAGGTTATTTGATCGGTAACGCAGCTAATGCGAAGATCAGCGATGCTTCTCCGGCATTGTTTATTGCTATGGGTATCTTTGCCGTAGCCTTTATCGTGTTGTCGATAATGAGCATTCCGGAGCCTCACATGGAGCCGGCTAAGGCTAAGACTGAAAAAGATACGCACAGTGCGCTTTCTTTCCGTCATTTTATATTGGGGGCTGTAGCGATTTTCTTATATGTGGGAGTTGAAGTGGGAATTCCGAATTTCTTGAATTTGTTTTTGACGACGTCGCCCGATGCTTCCGGTGCTACCGGCATGGGAATCGATGCTGCTATGGCAGGATCGATTTGCGGTACTTACTGGTTCTTGATGATGGTCGGACGTTTATTCGGAGGTATTCTCGGCGGTAAATATTCAAGTAGAACCCAGATGATTTTTGTGTGTACATTGGCTTTGATATTTTTGTTGATCGGAATATTCGCTCCGACGACCAGTCAAATATCCATGCCGGTATTCAAGTCCGATATCAGTTTCGGTATGACAACAGTTCCCGTAGGAGTAATGTTCTTTGTCCTTTGCGGACTCTGTACGTCGATTATGTGGGGTGGAATCTTTAACCTTGCAGTCGAAGGATTAGGTAAATATACTGCTATGGGATCGGGTATATTTATGGTAATGGTTTGCGGTGGAGGTATTTTGCCGTTGTTACAAGGCGGTGTAGCCGATATCTTCAGCAACTATATTGTCAGCTTCTGGGTAGTATTCGCAGCAGTTTGCTATATGCTGTATTATGCCTTGATCGGTAGTAAAAACGTAAATACCGATATTCCTGTAGAATAAACATTTTTATTTTTTTCCGAATTATTCGGTTTGGAAGTAATATTTAAAAAAGATAATAATTATGGATAATAAAATAGTCAGAGAAAAATTTGCAGAATTATTTGGAACAGCCGGAGATCTTTATTTTTCACCGGGGCGGGTAAATTTAATTGGAGAACATACCGATTATAATGGCGGTTTTGTTTTACCGGGAGCTATTGATAAAGGTATGTTGGCTGAGATAAAACCGAATGGAAAGAATATAATCCGGGCTTTTGCTGTCGATCTTAATGAATATTCGGAGTTCGGTATGAACGAGGAAGACGCTCCGAAAGAAAGCTGGGCTCGTTATATTTTTGGTGTCGTGCGCGAAATAATTAAACGCGGAGGAAAAGTCGAAGGTTTTGATACCGCATTCTCGGGAGATGTTCCTCTGGGGGCGGGTTTGTCTTCTTCTGCAGCGTTGGAAAGTACGTTTGCTTTTGCTCTGAATGAGATATTTAATCTGGGTATCGATAAGTTCGAACTGGCAAAAATAGGACAAGCTACCGAACATAATTATTGCGGTGTGAAATGCGGTATTATGGACCAATTTGCTTCGGTATTCGGTAAGGAAGGTCACTTGATCCGTCTGGATTGTCGTTCTTTAGAATATGAATATGTTCCTTTTGATCCGAAAGGGTATAAGGTCGTGCTGATAGATTCTGTGGTGAAACATGAACTGGCTTCATCGGCTTATAACAAACGGAGAGAGTCTTGTGAAGCTGTTGTTGCGGCAATTAAGAAAAGACATCCTGAAGTGGAACTGTTACGTGACGCAGATATGAAAATGCTCGATGAAGTGAAGAATGAAGTGTCGGCAGAAGATTACCGTCGTGCGGAATATGTAATTGAGGAGATACAACGGTTGCTCGATGCTTGTGATGCTCTTGAAAAAGGCGATTATAAAACTGTAGGAGAGAAAATGTATGGTACTCATCACGGCATGAGTAAGCTTTATGAGGTAAGTTGCGAAGAGCTCGATTACTTGAATGATGTAGCCCGTGAATGTGGAGTTACAGGCTCTCGGGTAATGGGAGGCGGATTCGGCGGTTGTACGATAAATCTTGTGCCTGAGGATAAATATGATAATTTTATCACGACTGCTGTTAAAGGATTTACTCAAAAGTTCGGAAAAGAACCCAAGGTATATCCGGTGAAGATCGGAGCAGGATCACGTAAATTATAATACATAGTCTGATATGGCGGGTATCCGGAATCGAATGTAACATCATTTCGGATACCCGCATTTTATTTTTAACTTATGCATGAAGACAGTTTTTATGGAGTTCAGGCACGTTTCCTGATAGCAGTAGATTGTACGATACTCGGATTTATCGACAATGAAATCAAGCTGCTTACGTTTCGAAGAAAAATCGAACCTAAAAAAGGCGGACTTTCTTTATTAGGCGGTTTTATGAATGAAAATGAGAATATCGATCAGGCGGCGAGCCGGGTATTGAAGACATTGACAGGTCTTGACAATATTTATATGCAGCAGGTAAAAGCTTACGGAAATGTAGATCGTGATCCCGGAGAGCGAGTGATATCTGTGACTTATTATGCTCTGATTAATGTGACCGATTATGCTAATAGTTTGTTACCGGAAAGTGATTTGGAATGGATTTCGCTGGACAGGAAAAAAGAACTTATTTTCGACCATGAACAGATGCTTGATGATGCTATATTGCTATTGAGGCGTCATGCGGCACTGCATCCGATAGGATTTAATCTGTTGCCTGAGAAGTTTACATTGACGCAATTGCAGTCGCTTTATGAATCGATTTATGGTGAAACGATGGATAAGCGTAACTTCCGTAAAAAAATTTTAGGGATGGACATTCTTGAACGGCTTGATGAAAAAGATAAAAAAAGCTCTAAACGTGGAGCTTATTATTATGTGTTTAATCGTCAACGGTATGAATCGATGCTCGATAAAGGATTTGTATTCACTATGTAAGAGGTTGATGTGATCGGGGTGGAGTTTGCTATGAGAGCCATGCGTAAATTTGAAAAATAGTTTTGTAAGTTTTGAGCAGGTTTGTAAATTTGAACTTGTTTACGGCTTTTGTTAATGTCGGTGGATTGTAAATTTAAAATGCGATGATTATGAAGAAATTGATTTTTGTTGTTCTTTTGTGTATCACGTCTTTAAGTTTTGCGAATGCGCAAAAAAATGCAGTAGGGTTTCGTTTCGGAGGAGGTGCTGAGTTTCTTTATCAGAGAGATTTGAGTACTAAAAATTTTCTTCAGTTTACATTAGCTATTCCCAATTACGAGGGATTGTCGTTGACCGGTATATATAATTGGCGGTGCTGTCAGTGGGATTGGACACCCCGAACTTGTGATTGGTATTTAAATGCCGGAGTCGGTGGAGCATTAGGATTTTATGATTTCGATGATTCGGGGCTTTTGTTCGGAGTAGCCGGTTCTTGTGCTTTCGGCTGCCAATTTAAAAAAGTGCCCATTTCTCTCGAAGTCGATTATCGTCCGGTTATTGGTACGGTTATCGGAGGATATAGCGAAGGTTTCTTTACTCCCGGTTTTTGGAATTTCGGACTGGCTGTGGCATTTCATTTTTAATGGCGGTTCTGTTTTTTTTAAACATTTATTTAATACCGAACCGGGCGATCATCGAATAGCGTAGTTTGATGGTGCGAAACGAGCCGAAGGATTGAGCTTGAGATGAAATCATATTGCTTTGTACAGAAAGAGTATAGTCGTTTATACTTTCTCGCGGTTCTACAATGCGTATGACATCTCCTAATTGTTTACCGAAAGATTCAGTGAGATAGGCTGCTTTTTTTGCCGCTCTCAATGCCTTTATCTTTCCTCGTTTTCGATATGTCTGCATTTCTTTGTTCTTCATTCTATATACATATTATTGACACCTTTTGTGTCGATATTTTGTACGATTTTGTCGATCAGTTTAAGGGCCTATCTCAATTTTCCGACAAAAAATATTATCAGGTCATCTTTGCGTTTTCTTTCGGTCTTTTCCCTCGTCAGATAGCCCGCTATCCTCCTCATAAAAACAGAAAAACATCTTCGTAAGAAACTCTCAAACCTTGACCCGAGTAAGATTTAGACGACAGGCTCTTAGAGTTTTGTTTAAATTTTTATCCATTAAGTATATAAACATATTTTATAAGGCGATCTGTTTTTTGTAAGAATCGATGATTGCAATACGACAAACTTTTTAGAATTTACGGTATGACTGACGATTGGATTTTATCAAAAAATATCGCAGCAAATCTTATTTCGCTTTCCTTGAGCAAAGGTGAAAGTTGTTGGAGGAGATAGAATAATTATATGTTTTATGTTAAAAATGGTTTCTTTGATGATAAATTTTACCTAATTTCAGAGGTGTATAAAATATATTTATTATATTGACAAAACATTGTTGCAATAATATTAAATAATATAAATCTGATACCGATGAGAAGTATAATTATTTTTATTATTCCTTTGATTGTTTGTTCCTGTATAAATGAGATCGAGGTTACTGAGCCGGTCGAAGAATGCCGAAAATTATCAGTAGGTGAGGCTCGGGCTTTTTTTGAAGATCGGTTTACCCGATTATATATGGCACAGGCTAACTTAGGAGTAGATGGTGAAAATCAGTCTATTTTGTTTACCGGAGATTTTACTCCGCAGTGGCAAAACTCTTTGCAGGAATCTAATAATTATGTTTCGGCAGTTGATGCACCTATAGTTTCGGCATATCAATATTATGCTTATATTCCGAATAGAGAAAAGCCGGAGGATGGAGAATTGATCGAAATGGCCCAAAGAATGATTGTGGTAAAAAGCAATGATACCGAAGAAATGGCTGGTTTTATTGCAACATTGATTCCTACAAGTATAAAAATAGAAACCCGATTGCATACTCTTATTTAAATGAGAATGTCAAGTATTCGGGATTGGTTATATTGAAACTTTTGACAGGGCGCATTCACCAAGTTATGGAATATCGGGATGGGAAGGTTATAAAAAATATAAATATGAACGATCCTCGTTTGTCTCCGGCGATGCGGGTCGAATATTGTAATCATATTTTAGGGAACATTCAATTTCTCCGGTTTGCAAAAGTTATGACACGAGCAGGTGAATCGGGAGGAAACAATAATTCTTATTTTTGCAGTTGGTGCAATAAATATCATGGATTGGATGAAGATTGCGACAAACCGTCTCCGGGAGTAACTGCGTGTCCGAAATGTCATGGGTTGAATATTTGTTATTGTTGTCCTGTCTGTCATAACTATCCTTGTGATTGTTTTGCCTCTCAGACTTGTGTTATATGTTCTCGAAATCCATGTGTTTGTGCAGATTGGTGTCTTATATGTATGAAGCCTTTCAGCGAGTGTCCGGGACATGGAACAGGAGGCGGAGTTACAATTCCCACCGATCCTGACCCGGAAACTGATCCGTATTCACCCAAGACTCCGGTCTCTTTAATGGATGTAGATAAATTTGTTGGATATGGTCAGATTAAAAATTGCTATTTGGCATGTGTGGCGATATTGAAAAAACATGGTATCGATTATCCCGGGAGTTCGGATTATGTGTTTAAGTTGAAAATAGAGGTGAATAAACAATTAGTGAATTACGGCAATGATCCCGCCGGCAATTATCGGAATGCCGTCGATTGTATCGACCGGCATTTAGATGCGGGTCGGCCGATAATGGTAGGAGTTAATCATACCTTTGGAAGAAATATAAATGAAGGAACGACGGATCATTTTGTCGTTATTGCCGGACGGGGATACGATTCTGCCAAAGGGATGAATTATTATACATATTATGAGGTGGGAACATCCCATTCTTCCATAGGGTGTAGTGAAACGAATAACCGATTTTATTATGATCCTTCTGTACCAACATTATATGATGAAAAAGGAGTTGTTCGTAAAGAACGTTATGACATCACTCAGGTAAGACCCAATGACGGGAATAATGAAAATACGGTTCCGCAAGAATTTTAGAAAATATAAATTTGTATTTTATGTTAAAATAAATACGATTATGAAAAAGGAAATTTTGATAACAATTTTATTGGGTATATTTTTTTTACAGCAGCTTAATGCCCAGATAAATAATGTAAAAGATGCTTTTCTTATGGTTCCTTTTACTCAGTTGCCCTATGAAGGGATTGCAGAAGAGTCATTGATCAAGCCAAGAGCCTCCGTATTTTTTCCTTATAAGACATGGGGGGATAAACTTGACACCACACTTCGATTAGACTATGGATTGACTATTTCTGTTCCAATAGATGATGGAGATTGTAGTATATTTCGTCGTTTCTCTCCGACAAACGGTCAATATTTTATTGGAGTTGTGTATTTAGGGTTAGTCGATAATACAAGGAAACTTTTGGTTACGGCTACCTCTGAGGGGGAATTTGTTGATTTCCTTGAAGTTTCTGTGCAGGGATTTACAAAAACAGGAGTGGAGGCTACCGTAAAACAATGGAAAATCGATGCAGATATGAGAGTTACGGTTTATCAGGTGAAACCGACCTCGACTACACCTATAAGATTTGAAGATACATCTCCTCAGACCAAAATGAATGCGCAGCGGATCGACACTCGCTATCAGATTGATGAAACAGGGCATATAAAAAAAATAAAGGAGATAAAGTATCAGCCACAGGATTATATGGTTCTTGATTTCACCGAAAACCGGAATATTTGGGATGGTAAAGAGCAACCGCTTGTTCCTTGATTTATTCTCAAACTATATTTTTATGAGAAAGAAAATTTTGATAACGATTTTATTGAGTATATTTTTTTTGTCGCAGGCTGAAGCCCAAATAGGCGATATAAAGAGGGCTTTTGGAATGACTCCACTTACACAATTACCGTATAAAGGAGTTATGGGAGAGACATTGATTGAACCGTATGCATCGATATATTTCCCATATAAGACATGGGGAAACAAACTGGACATGTCATATTGGATTGATTACGGATTGACCATTTCTGTGCCATTAGCAGAAGATGGAGATTGTTCTATATTCCGCCGATTTGTTCCGTCAAACGGTCAATATCTTATTGGAGTTATAGATTTGGGAATCATGGATTATATTCGAAAGTATCTGATTACGGCTACCCCAGATGGGGAATTTATAGATTGTCTTGAAGTTTCGGTATTGGGATCTACAAATACCGGAGTGGGAGCGCTTATAAAACAGTGGAAAATCGATGCGGATATGGGGGTTACGGTTTATCAGATAAAGCCGACCTCGACTGTTCCCATAAAATTTGAAGATACAGCTCCTTTGGCTAAAATGAATGCACAGCGTATCGATACTCGTTATCAGGTTGATGAAACAGGGCATATAAAAAAAATAAAGGAGATAAAGTATCAGCCACAGGATTATATGATTCTTGATTTCACCGGAAACCGGAATATTTGGGATGGTAAAGAGCAACCGCTTGTTCCTTAAGCGGGTTTACGTTTGATAAGGATTAAAAATCAGATTGAAAGTTGTGATATAAATATGAGATCGGGTATATTTTTCTTATCTTTTTTACTTGTTTTGGCGTCGTGTAACGGTCATTCGGAACTCGATAAGGCTTTACGATTGAGCGGAGATAACCGGATTGAATTAGAAAAAGTTATCCGCCATTTTTCTCAAGATACTTCTGATTCGTTGAAGTTGAAAGCAGCTCTTTTTTTGATAGAAAATATGCCCGGACATTGTTCTGTCGTCGATTCGTGTATAGTAGACTATTATTTGCAAGTTGATTTGAAAAATAAAGCGATACCTTTCTATCTGAAGAATATATTGTATAATTTACCGCAATACTATGTTGATCTGTCCGGAGTAAAAAAAGTAGAGGATGTGAAGGTCATTAAATCGGATTTTCTGATAAATCATATAGAGAATATGTTCCATATTTGGGAAAAAGTACCATGGGGTAAAGATATTTCTTTTGAAACATTTTGCGAGTATATTTTGCCGTATAGGTTGGATGGAGAACCTTTGACAAAACTGATGGAACATTATTATTATTTTCCGATAGATTCGTTCTCGCAGCAATTTGAGGATTACAATATAACCGTTGATGAATTTTTGTATAATTATATCTGGAGATTATTGCCTCAATGTGGCAGAGAGTTTGAATTGACGTCTCCCGTTGGAGAACATTATGTTGCCGATTGTATATGGGACAGCTACAAGGTATTGAGTGAGAGTCGACTATCCTGTGTTCCGGCTGCCATAGATTTTACACCCTGCTGGCCATCCAGAAATGGAAAGCATTTTTGGAACATAATAGAGGATCCGTGTCTGGTGAAGAAAACTTTTTCTGAAAATTATATTGATCATTATGCAAAAGTTTATAGAAAGACCTACTCTCGGAATCCGTTTCTGGAAAGTAGTAGGGAAGATTCTGTTCCGGCACTTTTTAAAACACCGTTCATTAAAGATGTGACGGAATTGTATTGCAAGACCGTTGATATCGATTTGATGCTTCAAGCGGATCGTAAACCCGAATATGCTTATTTATCTGTTTTTAATATGGGGGTATGGGAGCCTGTGGCATGGAGCAGGGTGGTTGGTAATGACGAGGTTTCTTTTAAGAAGATGGGTATGAAATGCGTATATTTACCTGTATTTTATAATGGGAAAGAGGAAGTTTCCGGAGGTTACCCGTTTATTGCTACAACGACGAAAACCATCCATAAGTTGATACCGGATAGACAACGGCCTATAAAAGTGCGTCTTACTCGAAAATATCCAGTCAATCCGATGGCATACGGCTTGAATAATGCGTTGAAAAATCTGAAGATTGAAAGATCCGATTTTTATGATTTCAGAAAAACGGAAGCGTTTCGAATAGGTCGTATTGAAAATGATTTTTTACAAGAGATAGTTTTGACATCGTCCAAAAAATATCGTTATTGGAAAATAACGTCAGATATGATTAAAGAAAAGCCTCAAATTGCTGAAATATACTTTTATGATCAAAATAATAATTTGATATCAAGTTTGGTAGAGTCTGTGATTGGTTCGGATAAATCTGAAGCCGTTAAAATTTTCGATAATAAGCCGTTGACATTTAGTGTTATTGAATCTCCGATTATATTGGATATGGATAAATTGCCGAACGTTTCTAAAATAAAGATTATGCCGAGAAATGACGATAATTATATTGTTCCGGGTAATTTGTATGAACTTTTATATAGAGATAGAGATGGGTGGGTTTCGTTAGGAACGAAAATAAGTAATGATTATTTCCTTAATTATGATAATGTACCTTCCGGTGCATTGTATTGGCTTAAAAACCACACGAGGGGAATAGAAGAAAGAATTTTCACGATTGAAAATGGAAAACAGATTTTTTGGTGAAATATCAGAATCTGTTGTTTAGGAGTCTATCTCAATTTTCCAATAAAAAAACTATCAGGTCATCTTTGCGTTTTCTTCCGGTCTTTTTCCCCGTTTTCTCTCGTCAGATACTCGCTATCCTCCTCATAAAAAAATATACTTGCAAGAAATTCTCAACCCTGACCCGAGTGAAATTCAGATAGGCTCTTAGAGTTTTGTTTAAATTTTATCTATAAGTATATAACCATACTTTTATAAGGCGATCTGTTTTTTTGTAAGAATTGATGACTGCAATACGACTAACATTTCAAAACATCTTAAAAAATGGAAAAAATGGAAGAGGACTTCGTAAAGCTGATTAACCAGAATCAAGGAATTTTGCAGAGAATATGCAATATTTATTTTTATCAGCATCCGTACCGTGAGGATTATTATCAGGAGATATTGATTCGATTATGGAAAGCATATCCGAAGTTCAAACAAAAGTGTGCTTTCTCGACTTGGTTGTATCGGGTTGCTTTAAATGCAGCCATTGATCTTGTACGGAAAGAATCGATACTGCCTGTTTGTAAAGGATTGTCGGCACAGGAAGACAGTATATGTGATAGTTGTTTGGAAGAAAATTATGTGGTAGACGAAAGAGAAAGATTATATCAAGCCATTAATCAGTTGCCAGATGTAGAAAAAGCAATTATAATTCTTTATCTCGAAGGTTATGAATACAAAGAAATCTCTGCTATTATAGGAATTTCCGATACGAATGTTGGAGTGAAAATTAATAGAATCAAAAAACAACTTATTAAACGAATACAAAATGGAAGACAATGATTTGAAAAAAATTTGGAAAGAGATGCATACTGGAATGGAATGTAAATCTATTGATATCAAGGAAATAATACATAAAAAGCATTCTGTTGTAATTTCTCGTATTTTACACCGTCAGAAAAGTCTGATATGTTTATTTGCTTTCTTTTTTATTTTATCGGTAACAAGTAATATTTGGCATTCAGTTTTAATGGGAAGGGCGTCTTTCCTTTTGTGGGTCGTAAATATTTTTTTATTATTTATACTCTTTTCTGTTATTTGGGGGTATCGACTGTTTATAAAATCTGCAGATTTATGTTCTGTTAAAGAGTCGGGAATAATCCTTAAAAAGCAGTTAGAACGGAAGATGCATTTTGATTTTATTATTTGTTTAGTGTTTTTTTACGGTATGGCGATTAGATTTATTATTATGTATTTGAACCAATTTGATGAATTAAAAGAAATGAGTTATATCTTAGTTTTTTTTATAGTCCTTTTTTTAGCTATTCCGTGGTTGATGAGATATTATCAAAAGTGCCGTTACAAGTCTTATTTACTTTCCCTTGAACGGGGTTGGAAACTGTTGGAAGAGATTGAATAGTATATGGAATTTAATCTTTATTTACGATATAAAGATGTCAGATATAATACTTTACCCATAAGTCAGTATCTATATCTACAATAAGATATTGCTTTTATATCTATTTAGTAAATAGACTATGTGAAATTATATAATTGTTATAAATACAGTAAGTACTTTTGGCAGATTACAAATACTTTTTTATAGGCTTTTCATTTCGGTTTTTAACCTTTGGAGAACTCTTTTTTAAATAGAGAATAATCCTTATCTTTGTAAAAAATACATTATCCCATGACAAATACGACTGTACTTAACAAAGCAGCTGATAATATCCGTATCTTGGCTGCATCGATGGTTGAAAAAGCGAAGTCGGGTCATCCCGGTGGAGCGATGGGGGGTGCTGATTTCGTGAACACCCTTTTTGCCGAATTTTTAGTGTATGATCCTTCTGATCCTAAATGGATTAATCGTGACCGCTTTTTTCTTGATCCTGGCCACATGTCTCCGATGCTTTATTCGGTATTGGCATTAACCGGAAAATTTACGCTTGATGAACTGAAACAATTCCGTCAGTGGGGAAGTCCTACACCGGGACATCCCGAAGTCGATGTGATGAGAGGTATCGAGAATACTTCAGGTCCTTTGGGACAAGGTCATGCGATGGCAGTCGGGGCGGCAATAGCCGAACGTTTTTTAGTTGCCCGTTTCGGTGATTGGATGGCTCATAAAACGTATGCATTTATTTCGGACGGAGGTATTCAGGAAGAGATTTCTCAAGGGGCTGGACGCATTGCCGGTTATTTAGGTTTGAACAATCTGATCATGTTCTATGACAGTAATGACATACAATTATCTACCGATACCGATGCCGTAACTAAGGAAGATACTGCCGCCAAATACCGGGCATGGGGATGGAATGTCCTTGAAATAAACGGTAATGATGCAGATGCAATCAGAGGTGCTCTTATCGAGGCCGGGCAGGAGCAGAGCCGTCCGACTTTGATCATCGGTAAAACGATTATGGGTAAGGGGGTTGTGACCGAAGAAGGACAATCTTATGAAGGGAAATGTTCTACGCATGGGCAACCTTTGAGTGCTGCCGGTGCTTCTTTTGCAAAGACCATTGCTCATTTGGGGGGAAATCCGGACGAGCCGTTCGCTATCTTTCCAGAAGTGGAAAAATTGTATGCCGACCGTAAAGCCGAATTGTTGAAAGTTGCTGCTGATCGCAAGGCTAAACAAGCAGCTTGGGAGAAAGAAAATCCTGAGCTTGCAGTGAAATTGCATCAGTTCTTTTCCGGAAAAGCTCCTGAAATCGATTATAAAGCTATTGCTCAGAAACCGGGAATTGCTACTCGTGCTGCATCGGCAAACGTATTGGCTGTTTTTGCGGAGCAGATCGAGAATATGATTGTTTCATCTGCCGATTTAGCTAATTCAGATAAGACTGACGGATTCTTGAAAAAGACGCATGCTTTCAAGAGTGAGGATTTTACCGGAGCTTTTTTACAGGCTGGAGTGAGCGAACTTACTATGGCTGCCATTATGAATGGGATGATGCTGCATGGCGGTGTTATAGGAGCATGCGGAACATTCTTCGTATTTTCCGATTATATGAAACCCGCAGCACGTATGGCGGCACTGATGGAAGTTCCTGTAAAATATATCTGGACGCACGATGCTTTCCGTGTAGGAGAAGATGGCCCTACACATCAACCGGTAGAACAGGAAGCTCAGATTCGTTTATTAGAACAGCTTAAAAATCATCATGGTAAAAACAGTATGTTGGTGTTGCGTCCCGCTGATGGTCCGGAAACTAGTGTGGCATGGAAATTGGCAATGGAAAATACCGAAACTCCTACTGCTTTGATTCTTTCCCGTCAGAATATCAAAGATCTGCCTGCTGCTTCGGGAGATCGTTTCGAAGAAGCTTTGCAAGCGGCTAAAGGAGCTTATGTCGTGATTAAGGATGAAAATCCGGATGTCGTGTTGGTCGCTAACGGATCGGAGGTTTCTACTCTTGCAGAAGCTGCTCCGTTGTTGAATGGAGCAGGAATAAAAGTTCAAGTAGTTTCTGCTCCGTCCGAAGGACTTTTCTTCAATCAGTCGAAAGAATATCAGGAATCTGTAATTCCTTCAAACCTTCCGGTATTCGGACTTACGGCCGGTTTGCCTTCGACTTTGGCTCGTTTGGTAGGAAAGAACGGTGTCGTTTGGGGACTCGAACATTTCGGACATTCTGCTCCTTATCAGGTACTTGATGAGAAACTCGGATTCACGACCGAAAATGTTTTGAAACAGGTGAAGGCTTTGCTGAAGAAATAATTTATCTTTCATTTATCGGGATATGATAATTGACATAAAACAGAATACCCTCGAATCTTCATATTTCGAGGGTATTCTGTTTTTATTTAGTGGGATGGAATTTTTAAGAAACAAAATGTCGATCATTTTTGAGAAAATGGATGGGTAGTATTCTCGGATATTTTTTATGTATTTTATTGAAACGAGGGAATACTGGCAAAGTTTGATTACTTATTTTTTACTTAGGGAGAAAAGTATCCTGTTCGGTCTTATATAGGTAAATAAAGGCCGAATAGGATATTTATTTTATAGAGATAACCCTTTTTACATCTATTTTAATAAAAATGTAATAAATATTATCTCTGTTTTTTAATACTGTATTTTCTAAATTTAAAATATAAAACAGTAACCAAATTATCTTATCCGATCATGAAAAAACTATATTCTTTGTGTCTCGTTTGTTGTTTTGCAGGGATTTTGCAGGCGCAGACTAAAATTCGCTATTCTTATGATGCTTCGGGAAATCGAGTTAAAAGAGAGATTGTATTAAGTCGGGTTCAAAATCGGGCATTGGATCGAATTCGGCTTATGCTCTTGAGCTTCAAGTTGAAGCAGGATTCAATTCTGCTTTTTGCGCCAATATCGACTATGTCCCGGGTGACGAGATCGTACGTATCAATAGCGGAGTGATGTCGGGAAAGGATGTGGTTCGCATCGCAGCCTATGCTCCGGCCTATATGAATACCGGAGTGGATCTGAAAGAAGATGTTTATTATTTTACGGGAGATGCGATAAAAAAGAAAGATACCTATTCATTCTGTCCTAAAACCTATTTGAGCGGAGATTTTACAGGGGACGGAAAAGATGAGATATTTGCGGTTTCGATGAATGCCCCGTTAGATATGGCTCAGCATAAATCCGTATGTTATCTGTTCGATTTGGATCAGATATTATCACCTGTGTTTCAAAGACCCGTGTTTAATTACAATATGGGTGCTGATATGGTGACGGTAGTCGATTTCGACGGAGATGGCAAAGCCGATATTTGTCATATTCATCCCGCAGGTTTCGATATCTATACATTTGTTTCTGTAAATGGAGATTGGCAATTAAACAAGATATACTCCGATAACCGGATATCGAATTCTTTTTTGTCGGATAAGCGAATGCTGCTGTTCGATGTAAACGGTGATGCTAAAACCGATTTTATCATTTCCCCGGAATTCGTTCGTACCCGGACCGAATACGTCCCAGTCTATTCTCCGAGAGAATGTCCTGTATGTCATGGGCATGATTTCGGATATGAAGGATTTAATTCCATGACCGGTTTGCCGGATGTATGGTGTTATACCTGTGAACAATATATACAGCCCGGTTATACCTGTGTGGAATGCGGGGCTGGATTAACATCCGATTTTACTTGCCCGGATCATGGCAGTCATGTAAATTATACGTGGCGGACCAAGGATACTCAGTGGCAGGTGTTGTTTTCTACCGGTACGGAGTATAAGTTGGAATCCATACCGGGTTTCCCCGTAGAGAAAAGCGATAATCTGCTTATGCAAGATATGGACAATGACGGGATTCTCGATATTGTGTGTCAAAAGGAGAATAAAGAGGTCAAAATATATCCGGTAAGAAATAACGTCATTGTTTATGAACCGAATAATATCGTCACCGCGACCTTATCCAATCCGGCGATATTAGTCCCCGCTACCGTGATGCAGGCTACTAATCATTTGTTTTTGTACGGGTTGTATAAGAATGAAGTGTATAAGATCAATTACGGAATAGATCAGTCACAATCCCGTTTACTTTCTGCCGCTTATACCAGTACCGGCAACGAGATTCGTTTTTCTTATCAAAAAATGAATAGCGGTTACAATTATAAGATCGGACAAGGAGCGGTTTTCCCTTATATCGATTTTACTGCGCCGATATGGATAACCACGGCAAAAGACGGTTATAGCGGAGGAGCGCTTTTCGAATCGTTGCAATTCAGTTATGAAGGCGGTATATCTCATGTGCAGGGGCTGGGTTTCAGAGGATTTAAAACCGTCAATACGATCGACGGGCTGCGGTCCTGGTATGGTAAAAAGATTTTCGATCCAACCCGTTACGGTATCTTGCTGAAAGAAGAGACCGAGCAGACCGTATCCGATTTTGAATATGATTTTGTGTTGCATGACGATAAGACCGTGAAATCGTTATTGTTGAGGAAAACAGAAAAAGATCTTTTAAACGATAATACTCATATTACGACATATATCTATGACGATAAGGAAAATCCGATAAAAGAGGTGGTCGATTACGGGGACGATCTGAGAACCACGATCGAAAATACTTATCAGAATATCGATACGGAGAGTAAATATTATACCGGATTGTTGAAAACCCGTACTACAACATATTCAGCTCCCGGTCAAACGGATTTACGAACATCAGAAAGTTATAAATATGATGATTATCAAAATCTCATGTATAAATCGGTAGTTAAAGGAGAGTCGTCTCTTGTATCGGAAGAAAATTATACGTATGATGAGGATCAGAATATGATAGCATACGATATACAAAGTTATGGCTCTATGTATCAAATAACTTTCTATGAATACGATGCTTATGGAAGACCTGTTAAAAAGACCGATCCTATGAATTTGATTACACAGTGGCAGTATGATATTTACGGTAATATGGTTCGGGAAACCAATCCCGAAGGGCTGCATACATATTATGAATATGACGGTTTGGGACGTACCTTAAGAACTGTTTATCCCGACAGTACCGAGACGGTCGTTACTTATGCGTGGGCTTCGGGACCGGAGTCGGCATTGACCGAGATAACGACAACCCATACGGGTAAACCGACGGAGAAACTGTTTCAGGACGCTTTAGGCCGGGAAGTCCGCAAAGGAGCGCAACGTTTTGACGGACACTATCTCTTTACCGATAAAGTGTATAATCAGCACGGTTTGCTCGAAAAGGAATCGTTGCCTTTTCGTTCTCAGAGTCCCTCGGCGTGGAATCAGATGACGTATGACTTTCATGATCGGCTTGTCCGTACCGATTATGCTTCGGGACGTACCGATGTGTATGATTACGGGCAGAATACCGTTACCGAGACCAAAAAGGGAATAACGGTTTCAAAGACGTGCGATGCAGTCGGTAGAGTGATTCGGGTTTCAGATATGGCGGGAGATATACAATATACATTGCGTCCCGATGGTCAGCCCGAATCGATTACAGCGCCGGGTAACATAACTACCACGTTCACCTATAATGTGTACGGACAGAAAATCGGAATGACCGATCCGAGTGCCGGTACGATCGAGTGGGGATACGGTCCTTTTGGAAATCAGACTTATAAAAAAGATGCGAATGGGGTCGAGACCCGAACTTTGTATGATTCTTACGGGCGAAAAGACTCGATCCATATCTCCAAAGACAATAAAGAGTTGCGTACCGTCAAGTTCGGTTATGACAATTATAACCGTTTGTCGCAAGTTGTCGAAAATACCGGTTCGCGTTTTTATAAGTACGACCGGTATGGCCGCTTATCGGAAGATATACAGTATATCGATGATTATTTTAGTTTAGAACGCAAGTATGCTTATAATGAACTGGGGCAGATAAGTTGGATAAATTATTACGGTTATTTGCCATGTACGATAGGGAGAGTGCATTACACGTATACCAATGGGCATAAGACCGAGATCAAAGTCGATGCTTCTGCTCCGGCATGGAAGCTTGTTGCCGAAAATGATATGGGATTGCCCGTGTCGATAGAGACGGGACCGCTGACCCGGACTTTTGAATACGACCGGTACGGATTTCCGTTAAAACGTACCGTAACCTGCGGTGATCGGATTATTCAGGATATGAGTACCCGATTCGATTCTCATACCGGAAATCTGACCTGGCGACAAGATAATACACGGAATATCCGGGAAGATTTTTCTTATGATGCCTTGAACCGTCTCACGGGATTTAACGGCAAGACGATAACTTATGACGGAAAGGGAAACATCACCGACCATTCCGGAGTCGGGTCTTTCGAATATGCCGAAGACCGTCCTTATGCGATAGAGTATATTACGCCTTACGGAGATTATGTTCCGGAGGCTGCACAAGAAATTACCTATAATGAATTGTTGCGCCCTCAGAAGATACTCGAAGGGGATATAGAAACTTCATTCCAGTATGATTATGACGGAAACTTTAATTATGAAAAAATCGAAGGAACAGATTCTCTCGGGAAAGAAATTTTTAGAGAGCATTTTTCATGGGATAATAAATATGAGGAGCTGAACGGTTATCATTTTGGCGGAGTGCTGTATCTCGACGGAGATGTCTTTTCGGCGACCACCGCTTGGTGTACGTCACCGATAGGGGGAGAAAATGAGTGGGAATACCTCTATATATGTCGTGATTATATGGGTAGCATTACCCATGTTATAGACAAATCCGGGAATGTATTGCAAGAATTGAGTTACGATCCGTGGGGACGTTTTCGCGATCCCGATACGCAGGAGATGTACGCTCCGGGAGAGACGCCCGAATTGCTTTTGTTGAGGGGGTATTGCGGATATAAACATGTTGAGTATCACGGATTGATACACATGAATGCTCGGCTGTATGATCCGGTAATAGGACGCTTTCTCAGCCCCGATCCCTATGTGCAGATGCCGGATTTCAGCCAAAATTTTAACCGTTACACCTATTGCTTGAACAATCCGTTGGTTTATAAAGATGAGAATGGAGAGTTTATTATAGCATTTTTTCTCATTTTATAAAAGGTTTAGTCAAAAAACAGAATCCTTTTAAAACAGGTTGGCAGGGAGTTAAGAATGAATATATGCTTCTAAAGGGTTTGTTTTCCGGAGGAAGCCAACGGACAAAGAGCCGTTTCACTCGGTAACTTCCGCAAACAACTGCCGGCTTTTGGGCATCTTATTTTAGTAATTTATTTGGTTTTACTCGTAAAGTAAGCAGTTGGGGCGGGGCGACTGTTTCGCAATTAGAACCGGCATTCTTGAAAGGAAGCAAAGCATTTACATTGGGTTCATATATTATGGGAGGCAGTAGTATTGAAGCCGATCCCGATAACGTCATTTTTCAGCATGAGTACGGGCACTATTTGCAGAGCCAGGAGATGGGATGGAGTTACCTGTTCAAGGTCGCTATTCCGAGTTTGAAAAGTGCTGCGGGAGATGGGATGCATTTTTTTTTTAAGACGGAGCAAGATGCCAATATGCGGTCGTTAATTTATATGAGTGAAAATGTTGAGGAATTTTATCGAACTAAAGATCAATTAGATAAAGATAAAGGATGGAACTTTTTGAAAAATCCATTAGATCCAAATTCAGAGAGAGTAAGAGGTCGTTATTATGATGTAAGAGATGCTTCTGTTCGTTCTGATTTGATAAAGAGTTTGAGTTTGACAGGAGGTTTATGGTATATAAGATAAAGTTGTTATGAGAAAATTAATTTATGTGGTATCGATAATATTTCTATTCGGGAATTTTTCATGTGGGAAGGTTTTAACACGAGAAGTGACGATTTATAATGATATAGATACAACGATTTTATTTAGTTGTATTGGAGATGTTACTCATATATATGATAATTCTCCTAATCCGAGTCGTTGTTTTACATCCCAAATGCATAAGATAGAACCAAGTGGGACTACTCTATGTACAGTGGAATTAGATTTTTATACCGAAGATATATATGTATATATATATAAAGATTTATCAGGAAAAGATTATGATTTAAATATGGTAAAAGATTGTGAGGGAATAAATATAAAATATGTTAATAGTATGAATTATACGTTGCAAGATCTTGAAAATATGAAATATTCAATTGTTCTGGATAGTCTTACGTTAGGTTTGAAGTCTCCGGAATGATTCAAAGTAAATACTGAGCAGGGGCGTAACACGTTTCACAGTTCTTTAATTCTTTCTCAAGAGCGGTATAGGTTTGGTATCAGATTCTCCTCTTGAGAGAAGACACAGAGATGTTTGAGGTATGAGTAACGGGTACTATTCGGAAATTCCGATATGAATACCGGACTAAGAACAATCCGGTATTCATATCGAATAGTAACACGCTATGGAGTCATATCTATAATATATAAAGCTCTTGGAGCAAACTCCATTCGAGGGGAGCATATAAAAGGTTCTCCGCTGATTATATCTATACCTCCCTCACCCGGTTTCAGTATCTCTTTATAGCGACTCATATCGATGCTTTTTGCAGTATCGTTACCGTTCATAATAACGATGATGCGTTTATCTTTAAATTTTCTTTGGTAGAGGTAAATGCCGTTTGTCGGCATGAAATGTGTCATATTGCCTTTACTGATCACTTCATTACCTTTGCGCCATTTCAAGATTTTTTGAATGAAATCGAAAGCTTCATTTTGTAAGGGAGTCCGGTCGGCAGCGATAAAATCATTCACTTTGTCTCCCGGAAAGCCACCCGGAAAGCCGAGCCGTACCAGTCCGTCGCTTTCCTTTTTGTTTCCGTGCATCAGTATTTCCGTTCCATAATAAATTTGCGGGATGCCCCGTGTCGTCAGTAAAAATGCAATGGCTTGTTTGAAGAAACCCAGATTATCGGGCTCTTCCGATAAAAATCGGTCGGTGTCATGATTATCGAGGAATGTAAGTACAGCCATAGGATCGCTATACATAAAATCCAGAGCAAGACGGTCGTATATTTTGTTCAATCCGGTCCAACTGTCGGTTTGGGACATAAAAGCCTCCCGTACGATTCCCTGAAGCGGGAAGTCCATAACCGTTTTCAGATGCGAATTTCGGGTTTTGTCCAATATGCTGTTTTCCTGCCAGTAAGCCGATCCCGCTTCTGTATTGTACCAGCATTCTCCTACGATGTTGAAGTCGGGATATTCGTTCTGAATCTCTTTGCACCACTCCGCCATCGAATCGAAAAATACATACGGATGAGTATCCATTCTTATGCCGTCGATACCGGAGTATTCGATCCACCAGATGCTGTTTTGCGTAAGGTATTTCATCAAGTGCGGATTATGTTGGTTCAGGTCGGGCATCGACTCCACAAACCATCCCATATCCATAATATTTTTATCGTAAGTCGAAACGTAAGGATCGAAATGAGGCGTCAACCGATAAGAAGTCTGTACATATCCGTCCGGAAAGTTGAACCAATCTTTCGAAGGACGGTCGAGAAACCATATATGTTCACTCCCGCAGTGGTTGAAGATCATGTCCATTACCACTTTCATATTTCGTTCGTGACATTTTTCAATCAGCTCTTTGTAATATTCATTCGTTCCGAAGCGCGGATCTACTTTGTAGTAATCCGTCGTAGCGTATCCGTGATAAGATCCTCCCGGCATGTCGTTCTCCAGTACCGGATTCAGCCAGATAGCTGTCACTCCCAGATTTTGTATATAATCCAGATGTTGCTCTATACCTTGCAGGTCGCCTCCATGACGGGCATTGGGATCATTGCGATTTACAGGAGCAGGAAACCGCATGGACGGTATTACATTTGTTTTCGGGTCTCCATCGGCAAATCGGTCGGGCATGATCAAATACAGTACGTCCGATGCACCGAATCCCGTATAGTCCCGGTCGGGTCCGTTCCGTTGTAGTAATTCGAAAGTGCGGGATGTGTGTTCTTTTCCCCGATCGAATCGGATGGTCATCTTACCCGGTTTTGCATTATCCGATATATTCAGATATAAAAACAGGTAATTGGGACTGTCGAGGCGTACGGTTTTTTCTAAGGTGACACCCTGATATTTGAGAGATGCTTTTGCGTCACCGATTTTATCGCCGTATACCATGATTTGCAATTCTTTGTTTTTCATACCGCACCACCAGAAAGCCGGATCTATACGTTTAATATTGATTGCAGCCTGCAACCCGGCTATGCAGAAAAAGAATAAACAAAAGGGAATTAATTTTCTCATATCGTAATTTTAATCAGTGTTTTTATTCCTTAGGTAACCAGATCGGACGTGCTTCCGGAGTTTTATTTATGTCTCCGATGCGTCTTAATCGAATGAAATCGATCAATGCGCTGTTTATCTCTCCGTTCATGTTTTCATCTTGTGGAGAGATAAACCGAATCGAAATTTTATTCCCGCCTCGATTCAGGTTAACGATTACCGGGTTAGAATATCCCCAGTTCGCCCATTCGTTTTCTCCCCGTTGAGGCATTACCAATGCTCCTTTAAATTGTCCGTTTGCAAAAAGCGAGCGTATTGCACATTTGTTTTGTGTGTTGATAGGTCCGTTTCCATTTGCGTATCGTACGTCTATTGCATATTGCCCCGGAATGTTTATCGGAATCATTAAATCTATTTTCCGATTTTTCGTCTTGCTGATTTCGATGAATCCCTTACCCGAATATTCCGATCCTTTTATTGGTGATTTGGGAATTACCGACTCTGCTTCTATCCGTATTTCGCTGTGTGGAGGTAACCACGTAAAAGGTTTGCCGGTAAAACCTGCAACTCCGCTCCGGTTTACCGGGACGGCAGCGACCCGGGTGAAACGATCCAGTACCGGAAGGCTGTAATAACGCTGCATGATAATGCGCTCGCCTTTACCGTTAAGATAAACTATATATCGGTTGTCGGGGCTATAGTTTAATATTTCGAGGGTATTGTTGTCTTTTTGATAACCCAGTCGACTGGTTTCGGGCATGTCGGTTATAGGACGCACCGTGATGCTGTCCCGTGTCCGGAAATCCGTTTCCAACTCTATTTTGATCGTGTGCATTCCTGTCAGTGTTGTAGGGAAAAAAGCCTCTGCCTGTTCCTCGTTGTCGATCGTAAATTTTTTTATGCGGTTTCCCGTACCCGAAAGGTCTATTTGAAGCACGGCTTTCCGGTAGTTGAAGTTCGATATTCTTTTATTGCCTGCAATACTTTGGGGAACAAAAGGAGTAAAACGTATTCCGTCCGTCTCGAATTTCATTCCGTAAAACAGTCGGTATATCATGGCGATATTACCTGACAGACTCCATAACATTTTATCCGAATTTACTGCCGTACCGCTGTAATCACCTGTCGATGCGACGAATAATTCTTTATTCGTGGTAAATAAAGCTGCTGCACGATATAATGCGCCCAAACCTCGAGTTACCGAAGCTTCGTTTTCTGCTTTAGCTGAAGCCAGATTCCAAAACGCTTGTACGAACGGCCACACGGCATTATTATGATACGGCTTTATTTCGCCTATTTGTGGGTAAATGCTCGTTGCACCGTATTCAGCGACCGGTATGCGGGCTATCATGCGGCGTGCTTGTTCGTTGGAGGCTATATCGAACAAAATACTTAGCGATTCGCCGAGATTATCGATGCCCGGTGACAATATGGGATAGATACCTCCGTATAAATATTGTCCGTAATATTCTTTCGTCTCTATCCATAAATGACGGTTTATCGCTGTTTTCAGAGAATCGGCCTGCTGTTGGAATATTGACGCATCTTTCCCCAATTCGGCGGCCATTTCAGCCAAAATGCCGTATGTTCGACAATGTACGGCATTTGTTCCCAGACAAAGCGACTGATAAATATCTGCCGGCTGCATCCAACGAGGATAAGATTGTTCTCTCCAATCGAGATAACTTTGCTCTCCCCTGAATAATCCCGTCGTAGGGTCTTTTAATGTAAATTGATCATCTTGAGCCGAGTTGCGGATTACTTCAAAAGCATATTGCAGCCACTCTTTATCTCCGGTGTATTTATAAAGTTCCCATGCCGCTACGCTCCAGATCATCCGGTCGCTCGATACAGGCCATGCTCCCCCTGTTCCCGTATCTTGAATGATCCGATTGTTGTTGACTTTTGCGACAAGACTTTTTTGCGCAGCATCCGGATAAATATAGGCGAGTGCCAGATAAATGGAGTAACTGATGTCGCGAGTCCACACTCCATCCCATGCTGCACCGGCACGGAGAGTTCCGTCCGGACGAATATTGTCTAATAGTTCGTTCAAAGACATGCGGTATAAGGCATCTATCAGGAGTTGCTGTGAACCATATTGAGGAAATGCGTCGATGTCGGCAGATAAGCTCCATACAGAATAGTTTTCTTTGCGTGGTTCTTTGGTGTTCATCGTAAGAGAAATCTCATATATACCGTTTTTGTCCGGATCAGAAAGTTCCATGCCCTCCCGACTATACAGGTTTTCAAAGTCCCATGTCATCGGTTCGCTGCCACCGGCGATATATACTCCTTTGAAATCGGATTCCGAAATGATGTCTCCTGTCGGAGTTTTGTAAAATCCTTGTTTTTTAAAAGCTTCGAACATGGGAGACATATCGACTTTGACTGTCCATACCGTACGATGAGGCAACGGAATAGACTCGGCATTCGTATCGATGGCCGTGTATCTTTCGCCGAACAGAATTACCGGAGAAACACATGTATCGTTCTGGGGTTTTAAAGTGATGATATGTTCTTCACCTGCCGGGAGTTCGTTATCACGGCTATTGATACTGAATTTGAAATGTATGGTAGGAGAGTAACCTTTGTCCGCAGGGCTTTCATAATCAGATCGTATTTCGTCTTTTGAAATGGCGACTGCTCTGAATTTACCCTGTTCTACCCGATTGTCGTATACCGTGTAGGTATTTCCTTTGTATATCACGGTATTTTCCTTTTGAGTGCACGCTGTCGTAAGAAAGACTCCTGAAATTAGAATCGCAGAAAATATTTTCATGACTTTTACTGTTTATCGTTGCCTAAGAGCCGGTTTAAATTTCCCGATAGAGATTCAATTAGAGCATTCTTTCTATTTTCTTTCGCTCTGTTCCCGGTTATTCCTATAAAAACAAAAAGCGTTCACAGAGCCGATCCGAGCAAAATTTAAACAAGCTTTTAACTAAACAAACTGTTCCGATGAATGGTTGAATGTTATTCGTTAATTTTCTTACCGATACGGGAAAAGTCGATTGTCGAAAGAATAGGTGGTGTATGTCAGGAGATTTGGGGATCACATCGAATAAATAGGTTGGAACGATGCAGAAAGTCTCCGGATTAGATCTGATTAAGGAGTGTCGTTTTTTTGATCGGGTTATTCGGTTACTTCTATTGCTTCTGTGAATTTCAACAGAGAAGTAGCGTCCGGGTCGTGAAATGAAAGTTGATTGAATAGTTTATGTGTTTTTAGCATTTCTATGGCAGCATTGGCAGTAATTATTCTTTGCTCATAGAGCCTGATTGTTGCATATAATTGATCGTTAGCTACCGGGCCCATTATCAAATTATATTTTTTTTCATCATTCCCTTTGCGGTTATTCACAACAAAATCCAACCACTCTTTTGTCGCTCCCTCGAAATGAAGCACGGTAAATCCTCGATTCAGAATATCATTGGGGACTTCATAGACCGATACGATAGCTTTAGGGGCTTGTTCCCGTTTTTGTTTGAGTAAAGCCCATTTTTTTGCTTGCTCGAAATTTGTCGTTGTGTAAAATCCTTTTCCAAAGTCGGTAGCCTTTCTGCCTTTTTGAAAATTCGGATGTTTTACCGCTACTGTTGAACCGTGATATAGCTTCATCTCTTTTGTCCTTTATTTCTGATGTACGTTGATATGGAGTCTAAAATATACGTTGTGCTTTGCATGTGCAATGTTTCGAATGTTTCGTTTAAGAATCTGAACACGTCATATTCTGAAAATAGTTGTAAAGTCTCTTTTGCAGATATATTTTTTATTTCCCGATAGTTCTCTATGCAAAATATTTCGAAAAGCAATCTTTTCGGGTCGTTTTCTTGCTGTTTTCTTTTTTCCGTTTTCTCTTTCTCCAATGTTTCATAGAGGGATAAAGTACTTAAATACCACATTTTTTTACCTTCATCCAATAGGGAACTGTAAAGGTCAGAAGAATATATATAGTATAAAGCATCTTCCAGTGCTAATGTTTTTCTCTGCATTACCATAGAGACTAATTCTCTCATGGTAAAAGGGAGCATATCGGATTCTATATTAGACTGTTTGTTCATAATTGTCTATATTAATACGCCTGTTTTAGAGCCTGTCTAAATTTTCCAATAAATAAAAAAATACCATCAGGTCATTTGGGCGTTTTCTTCCGGTCTGTTTTCTCTTTTTCACTCGTTAGATAACTCGCTATCGTCCTCGTAAAAACAGAAAAATATCTTCGAAAGAAACTCTTAAATCTGACCCGGACAATATTTGGACAGGTTCTTATACAAATATAGATATATTTAGATGATAAATGAAAAAAAGTATGACATTTGTTTGTTCGATTCGGTTATGCTTGGCTCGGTTCGATTCATGGTTTTATACCTTTTTTAATTGGTGGGATATCTTGGAATTCTCGGTGGAACGGATATCTTATCGTTTATCGGGACGGATAATATTGGGAATATGGCAGGAATTTGATACTTTTGTTTCATTGTTAAACGAAATACTATGTCCGATCATACTGTATTATTGATTACACCGCCTTTTACGCAGTTAAATACACCTTATCCGGCAACCGCTTGTTTGAAAGGGTATCTTAATACATTAGGAATAAAGTCCGATCAGATGGATCTCGGTTTGGAGGTAATCTTGCGACTTTTTTCAAAAGACGGGCTTCGTCGGATGTTTCGTGAGGCAGAATTATACTATTCATCGCATATTACTCCGGAATTTCGTAGAACATTTGTCCTCCGGGAAGAATATGTTCTGACAGTAGATAGGGCAATAGCTTATTTGCAAGGAAGAGAGCAAACTTTGGCTCATACGATTTGCGAAAGATCTTTTCTCCCCGCAGGTAATCGAAAACCTGAGGAAGAAGATATGGAGTGGGCATTCGGTACGATGGGATTACAAGATAAGGCTAAGCATCTTGTAACGCTTTATCTCGAGGATATTGCCGACTTTATCACGGGAGTTATCGATCCTCATTTCGGTTTTAGCCGCTATGCCGAGAGACTGGGCCGTTCGGCTTCATCTTTTGACGAACTGTATAAAGAATTGCATAAACCCCCTACTTATATAGATCGGTTGATGTTTTCTGTTTTGCGGGAAAAAATAGAAAGTTGCAATCCGGATTGGGTGATGCTGTCCGTTCCTTTTCCGGGAAAACTGTACAGTGCATTACGTTGCGGTGAATTTATAAAAGATAATTATCCTGATATTCGGGTGGAGATGGGTGGAGGATTTGCCTCTACCGAATTGCGGCAATTGTCCGATGTTCGGGTATTTGAATATGTCGATTTTATTACGTTGGATGACGGTGAAACGCCTTTACGTCAGCTATTGGTCGGGAATGAAGCGAGTTATGTCCGCACTTATTTATGTTGGGACGGAGAAGTTCGTTATTTGAACAATCCTGAAATTCCGGATGTTCCGATGCGGGAAAGGGGTGTTCCCGATTATGCAGGACTGCCGTTGGATAAATATCTTTCGGTTATCGAGGTCACTAATCCGATGCATGCCCTGTGGAGTAACGGACGATGGAACAAATTGATTCTGGCGCATGGCTGTTACTGGGGGAAATGTGCTTTTTGCGATGGGTCTCTTGATTATATAGGTCGATACGAGCCTTTGACGGCAGTCGAAATTGCCGATCGAATGGAGGAGATGATACGTCTTACAGGAGAAAGAGGCTTTCATTTTGTAGATGAGGCAGCGCCTCCTATGCTGTTGAAAGAGTTGGCGTTGGAAATATTGAAACGTCGTATGTCTGTTGTGTGGTGGACGAACGTACGGTTTGAAAAGAGTTATACACGAGATCTCTGCCGTTTGTTGAAGCAGTCCGGGTGCATAGCCGTCTCAGGAGGTTTGGAGGTTGCCTCTGACCGTTTGTTGAAATTGATCAATAAAGGTGTCTCTTTGGAGCAGGTTTCTCGAGTGACCGATCATTTTACTGCTGCCGGAATTATGGTGCATGCTTATTTGATGTATGGGTTTCCTTCTGAAACAGCTCAGGAAACGATCGATTCGTTAGAAGTCGTACGGCAACTTTTTTTGAACGGACTGGTGCAATCTGCTTTTTGGCATCGGTTTGCCTTGACAGCTCATAGTCCGGTAGGATGCCATCCCGAGAAATATACGGTGCGAATTACCGAAAAACCGTTCGGAGGGTTTGCACGAAATGATGTTGATTTTGAAGATACTGCCGGAGCTGATCATGATATTTTCGGAGAGGGATTGCGGAAATCTCTATATAATTATATGCGTGGAGCTGGTTTTGAGCTGCCTTTGCATAAATGGTTTGATGATCCGGTTCCCAAGACACAAATTCCGCCAACTTATGTCGCTCGTTTTCTTGTTGATGAACAAGATTGTGTGCAGCGTGATGGGCATAAGAAAGTATATTGTTTGTTAGCGCTACTACCGGAAGTGCGTTATTATGACCGGAATAAGAAAGGAAAAAATGTCCGTACTGCCGAGTTCTTGTTCCGTTTTCGTGATGGAGATGCCCGTTTTCAGTTAAAAGCCGATTGGGGAAAGTGGCTGGAAAATTTGTTAATCCGGTTATCGGATAAAAATGAGAAAACGGTAACTTTGAAAGATTTGGAGATTGAATTCAAAGCCTGTCATTTCGGAAGTTTTGATCAGTTCATCACTACTCCGCTTTGGCAGTCGTTAAGGGAACATGGTTTGTATCTGTTATAATAAATGAAGTATAAGGTTTTTATATCGCTGTTATTGTCGCTTTTGTTGTTTTCTTGTGACAAAGAGGAGGAGATTTATACTCCTGTGTATCCCCAGAAAATATATGCAGTTTATCATGAGGGCGAAGAACCTTATCCCGATCTGCCCGTACTGTATCTCGATCACATGTTTTACCTGAAGAAACGAGCTCCGCTTTTTTTTCAGGCTACCGGTAACGATCAGTTGCCGTTCGGGAGCGATCAATCTGTTCAAAATTCGGATGTCCAGGAGACTGATATTTCGGTTGGGATAAATAAATGCGATGTTCCGGTTATGATTACTCGGGTTTCGACAAAATCAACGGTAGGTAAAGGTCGGCAGATACGCTTGCTTCCGATAGGAGATAGTGTGGGTGCCGGATATGGAGGACAGTGGAATTGCCCCGAAGGAAGAGCGTCGGTTTCTTGGTCGATTGCCCGGCAGTTTTTTATGCAGGATAGATATTCTGATGGTACAATGCCGACAGTGTCGGATTTTATAACCATCGGTACGACAAATAAAAATACTTTTAACGTCCTTACGGACGAGGGGATTGTAACTTGTACCGGATATGGCGAATGCCGGGGCGGTTGGAGACTTTCGGATTATCTCTATTCTCGTGTTGTAGAAAAAGCCGAAAATCCTTTTTATGATGAAAATCGGCCGGGGGAGAATAAATTCTCATTAGCAGCCTATTTGAAACGTTTTAGAACACATACCGATAACGGAGAACCTTTGTCGACAGAATCTATAACCGATGCGTATGTGAGTACTCCCACACATGTCATTATTCAGTTAGGATTAAATGACCTGTATAATCAGGAATATAAAGACCAGATCGCTTCTTTGGTTTCCCGTATTAAAGAAGAGTTTCCCGATATGATTGTCGGATTGTCACTGACCGATGCGTTCGGTACGGCTTTTTCGAAATATTATCCGGATTATGATTTTTCTTCCAATGCCATGACTTTACTTAAAAATAATCTGCATTATAAATGCTGGTCTTGGAATCCTGTTTTGCAACAGTTGGAAAATCCTGCCGAAAAGATTTTTTATATTCCTAATTATTATGTTCAGCCGTCGGCAGAGTCAGTACCTTATGAAATTTCGAGCTCCGGATTAAGGACACCGGCTTATGACACTTCTCATTATCACCCGAATAGCAATGCCCATTATGCTTGGGGATATCAAATTTATGCGTGGTTGAAATATACATTGACATTAATTTGAATGTTATTTCCATTTATTAGAATGTTTTCTTATTGGGAGAAATGAGAGTTTCTTTCGAAAAGATTTTTCTGTTTTTACGAGGAAGATAGCGGGTATCTAATGAGTGAAAAAAAGGAAAACGAACTGAAAGAAAACGCAAAGATGAGCTGATGCTATTTTTTTATTGAAAAGTTTAGATCTGCTCTTATATGGCTTATCGTGTGAATTTTGAGAAGATAATTTGATAAATCTTGATGATATTGTTCGGGAAACGTTTTTATTATATATTTTATCTGTTGAGATAGAATGAATTACATATTTTATATTTTAGCATTATTTTTTAATTTTGTGCGGGTTTAATTGCATATTATTTATGAATACGAAGATTCCTGAATATGCCGATATACTGCAAGTATTGCTTACGATGTCTGTTGTGATTTGTGTGGGTGGTGCAACTTTGCTTTTTCTACGCTCCGGAGGCAATCGTTCGCGTCGTTTGTTATCGTTGGTAATGTTTACATGGGGGCTTATTTACATGACGCGTGTTATAGGCATGTTGACAGGAATTCTGAATTTTGATTTTACGAGTACAGGTGTTTTAGATGTCCTTGTGCTTGTAGCCGGTAATTTTTTCTTGATAGTTTTGTTGCTTTATCCGTTGGAAATAGTACGTCCTGGGTGGCTTAATTTAAGACGTATAGGATTGTTGTTACTTCCTTATATCATGCTCGTGCTGTTTTATTATGCTGTGTTACCTTTGTTGGGACAAAAAATTCTTGTGTTGCATGATATTGACGATTTTTTTGAACACATTGGAGAGTTTAATGTTTGGTATCGTTTATTGTTGCTTGTTTCTATCGGGTTTTATCTTCTGTCATTGTTGCGTTTGACTTGGCGGTATCGTGAGGTTTATCAACAGTGGTGCCAGTCTAATTATGCTGCAACTGAGGACATGGAGATCTCATGGCTGCGAAATTATATCATTGGAGTATTTTTAATAGGTTGTGCATATTTTTGGTTATTGTTTGACGGAAATACACGATGTTTTGTTGTGCATAATCTTATGGTACAGCTTTTCTTTTGTTATACCCTTTATAAGGGGCTATTTCATTATAATCCCTATACAGAAGATTTTTTCAGCCATACATTGGATGAAATGACTGCACGTAGAGAAGCTGTATGTAAAGAGGAGCAATTGCTGTCGGGAGATATTTTTGAAAATTTCAATCTTTCCGAAGATGACAGTGCGTTTCTTGGAAAATTGTCTACATATCGGGATGAAGTAGCTCGTTGGATGACGGATAAAAAGCCTTATTTAAATAAGGATTTTAAATTAATGGATGTGTCGGAATTTTTGCCGTTAAATCGTACTTATCTTTCCCGTGTATTTAACGAAGGTTTCGGGGATAGCTTTAGCAGTGTCGTACGTAGCTATCGTATGCGCGAGGCTGAAATATTGTTGGTTTCTAATCCTGATATTCCTGTGGGACAGATTGGTGAACGTTGCGGTTTTTCTTCTCCGGCTGTTTTTCACCGTAGTTTTGTGCAGTGTCATGACGGAATGACTCCGAGCCGTTATCGTAAACGATCCGCCAAACCGTAATTTTTCTGTCGAATTGCAATTATAAAAGCATCTTTTTTACGTATTGCAAATTTTATTTTACAAAATGGTAATCCTCTTTTAGGTCTTTGTCCATAATTTTGGCACACAAATTTCCTACCCAGATGTGAGAAATAACATATCTGCACAATTGCGTATCAATATGTAGAGAACAAATCTATGATGAAAAAAATGTTCGTTTGATTGGACAAAGATAAAACTTTTTTCATATATAAAATAATAATTATATAGCAATTTGGTTTCTAGGCATTTATATTATTTATTAAAATAATATTTTTAATTAAACTCCTTTGTCCAATCAAACGAACATTTTTTTGTTCTGTTTTTTTATAATTGTTATATTAAGTTGTTGTTTTACAATTTAATGCATGGGGGTAAGTTGACGAAATAGTATTGAAAGTTTTTAGATATATTCAACATACTAAAAATGCGTGTAAAGAATATCGTTTGTATATTAATTTCGTTGTTCATTATTGTACAGGTAAGCCAGGGGCAGAATCGGGAGAAAGGAAATAATGAGCCTTTTTGTTCGGATACGGCTATTCTATTTCGCTTTGTGCCTAAGCGATTGATGTTTTATTCTCCTTATAATGGTAATGAAAAAGCAATTTCTCAAGCTATGAAATTGCTCAGGATGCATCGTAAAGCGATTGTTAGCGGTGATGCGGTTATTCGCATTCAGGGGTTTTGCCAATCTTATCCTACCGAAAAGGAAAATATGGCAGCGGCTAAAAATCGCAGTAATCAGGTAAAATCTTATTTTATTACCCATTTGGGAATGAAAGAGGCTTATTATCGTACATCTAATAAAGCCGTACCCTATAAAGGAATGAGGGATATTGTGGCGTTAGTGGATGTTGAGTATTTGAATATCCCTTCTGTAGCACAGAATTCTATTCCGGAAGTAGAAGAAAAATCTGATACGGTATATTCTACTAGGAAAATATCGACACAATTAGATACGATCCCTTTTGAAACGGTTATAGAGTTCGACACGATTTTCAAAAAAGAACTTGAAGGAATACCGGAAGTAGAGTCGGTTTCTATAATGAACCGTGAGTCGAAATATTCTCATCGTAACATTCCTTTGTCTATCAAATCCAATCTCCTTTATGATGTATTGCTTATGCCTTCGTTAGAATTGGAATACCGTTTCAACAAACATTGGTCGGTCAACTTGGAAGGTACTATGGCGTGGTGGCATAAAGATGTGAAACATAAATATTACCAGTTGGCACAGATTAGTCCCGAAGTGCGGTATTGGTTCAAATCCGAAGGAGCTCGTAAAGGACATTATTTCGGACTGTTCATCGGTGGAGGCTGGTATGATCTGGAGAACGGAAATCGAGGTTATAAAGGTGAAGGCGAGTATGCCGGTATCAGTTACGGATATATGTTTCCTATCGGAAAATATTTTGCTTTAGAAGCCGGTATCGGTGCGGGTTTTCTGCATGCAAATTCTGAAGATTATTTACCTATTGACGAACATTATGTGTATCAACAGTCGATACGTACCAATTATTTCGGTCCATTAAAACTGAAGTTGGCTTTTGTCTGGAATATCGGTTGTTGGATGGAAAGGAAAGGAGGTGGAAGATGAAACACTGTCTCTCTGCGATGATAAGGTACGGAGTGTTTCTGATACTGCTTCTATTGACTTTCGGATGCCGGAAAGATTTATGTTATGACCATGAGCTACATAGTGCTTCGGTAAAAACGGTGGTGGCCGCCGATTGGGAACAGGAGTGGGAACGCGTCTATGATTTTGATTGGGAGCAGAATTGGAATGTTTTGTGGGGACGTGAATATGATGAATTGCGTCCGGACATTGCTGAGGGCATCCGGGCTCTTGTCTATTCTGCTGGTGGCGGTTTTTCCGAAAATAATTTGTCGGCAGAGGGTGGCCGTTTGCCTATGAAAGAGGGTGTCTATTCATTGCTGTTTTATAATAATGATACCGAATATATTCTTTTCAATGATCTTACCACTTCGGCTTCTGCTTCGGCTACTACCCGTACTCGTACGCGTGGAGGTTTTAAAGAGTTACATGCCGGAGAACGTACGGTGAGTCCGCCGGATATGCTTTACGGTGCTTATGTGAAGGAGCATTTTGCAGAACGTACGTTAGAGTCGATAGAGTTACCTGTTATTATGCGTCCGTTGACTTATACCTATCTGATACGTTACGAATTTAAAAAGGGCGCGCAATATGTGGCATTAGCGCGGGGGGCATTGGCAGGTATGGCAGAAAGCGTTTACCTCGAAGACGGACATACGGGTGCGGATGCCGTAACGGTAATGTTCGATTGCACGGTAGAAGATTTCGGTGCAGAAGCTCTTGTCTATTCGTTCGGAGTGCCGGATTATCCTGGAGATCATTATGTTATGGGTAGACAGGGAAAGCATTATGCCTTGAATTTGGAGGTGCGAATGTTGAACGGAAAATTCAAGACTTTTGAGTTTGATGTGACGGATCAAGTTACAGGGCAGCCTCGCGGTGGCGTTATTGTCGTGAAAGATATTGAAATATCGGATGAAGAAGGAACAGAAGGAAGCGGCAGCTTCGACGTAACAGTGGACGGTTGGGGAGATTATATCGATGTAGAACTTCCGTTAAACTAAAAATAGAAAAGTGACAAGTAATTTATTAATTTTTAATTGTAGAAGTTATGAAAAAAAGTTTATGGATTTTTGGAGTGGCTGTTATAGCCTTAACCGGTTGTACGAACAATGAAGTGGTAGATATACCGCAGTCTCGTGCGATCAATTTTTCGAATACTTTTGTAAACAATGCCACAAGAGCAGATGTGACAAATGCCAATTTTACGCAGTTTTGGGTGTATGGTGGTTATCAAAATGGAGCGTCATGGGTTGATGTGTTCAACAATGTAAAGGTTTCGGGTGCTTCTGTGGGTAGCAGTGCTGTTTGGACTCCTGAAGAGACCGCTTATTGGCAAGTAAATAAAACTTATAATTTCGGAGCTTATGCCGACGGAACATCTCAGTTGACTACAGGTATATCGTATGAGCCTGCATCTAAGACTTTGACGTTTTCAGATTATTCTGCCGGAGCAAATGACTTGATTGCTGCTACTTCAAGCGATGTGTCATGGGATGGTTCTGCTGATCCTGCAAAGGTGCAACTTTCTTTCAATCATATGCTTTCTAAAGTTAAATTTACATTCAAAACCGATGCTGTCGAAACCTATACGATGAAAGTTTCGGGATTGAAGATTTCTCAAGCTATTCAGACCGCAACCGGTACGATGGTAAATAACGTTGTCGGTACGTGGTCAGGTGACAAAACAGGAGAATATTCTTTTGCCGATATCGACGATTATGCAACAGCTGAAGGTCAGGCAGAGTCAGAAGTAAAATATGTGATTCCTCAGGAAGGCACGAATGAGATTCGTGTTGATTTCACAGTAACCGTAACAGATGGTGGTGACTATAGTGAGACAGGTTCTTTCTCGGGAACTATGGCTATTGCTGATGCAAACAAGTGGGAACCCGGATTAGCATATAATTATACAGTTACGATCAATCCGGATAAAGTGGACGATACATTGAAACCTATATTGTTTGATGTAACAACAGTAACAGATTGGGAAGAATTTACCAATCCTGATCTGAGTGTCAATTAAAATATACTTTTAGTTATAAGATAGATAGGCTATAAGGGGTTGAATGTCCCCTTATAGTCACAAATCGAGATAGCACTTCAACGGTTGGTGTTCTTGTCAAAGAAATAAGCAGGTATATATGGGAAGAATCGGAAGAATAGTGAAAAAGTTTTTTTATTTCCCGGTGACAACGGTTGCATTACTGTTGACATCATGTACAAACATTCTCGTACATGATGCGGAAGAAGATGGAGTCGATGGCATGGCGATTGATTTCCGTACTCCGGCATTAACTCGGGTTGCGATAGAGAGTTTTACTCCGGGCAGTTCTTTCTCTGTGTGGGGGTGGTATGTGCCGGAAGATGCTGCCAATGAAGTTTTTAATGCTACTACAGTATCGACACTGGACGGTTCTGTTTGGACCTATGAGGGATTACGCTATTGGAAAGCAGACAAGACATACTCATTTTACGCTTTATATCCGTCGGTAACCGATTTAATGGCAAATGCAGCGACTGCTGCTCATTATAATGAAAACGGAGATATTTCTGTTACCGCTTTCGATGCTTCTAAAGGATATGATCTTATGGCAGCTTCTGCCACGAACATTCCCGGCAGTAATGCTGAGAAAGTAGCATTCACCTTCGGTCATTTATTAGCGCGTGTGGAATTTGTCGGGAAACGTAGTACGGCAATGGACGGTATCGAAGGTTTTAATCCGATAATTCATTCGGCTAAGCTTTACGGTATGCATAAGACGGCCGATTTTTCAGCTTCTGCAGCCGACTTGATCGATAAAGAAGCTATATCTGCAGGATGGACTATTTCTACTGATGAGAGTGACCGTACTACCGAGGCAGACCCCTTTGCCATATTAGGAGAAGAAACTTCGGTAAGTGCAAACGGTGTAACCCTTATAGATGCTTTATTGTTTCCACAGGATCTTTCTATTGAATATTATTTTGAAGTGACCTACTCTTCTGCTTCGGATCGAGAGCCGAAAACTACCGCAGTTCAATTGGTTTCTTTGCCTTTGATGACGTGGGAAGCCGGTAAGCATTATCGTTATACGTTTACCATTTCGGATGAAGACCGGATCTTGTTCGATACGCCTACTGTAAATGCATGGGGTGAAGCTACGGGTGGTATTATAATTGTCGAGTGATAAAATAAAAGGATAGTCTGATATGATAAGCTTGAGACATCTGTTATATGGAGGTGTGTTTTTGGTTGCTTGCGTTGCTTGCAGGGAGGAGAACCTTGTCGGTTCTGTTCCGGAAATGTCCGATCATATTTTGTTCGACACTCCCTCTTTATCAGTAGAAACCGTTTCCCGCAGTACATTGAAAAATGCTCTTGCTCCGGGTGAAACATTCGGTGTATTGGGATATTGTGTCCCATATACCGTAGGAACTACCGAGCCGAATTATCATTCCGCTTCCAGTGTCTGGTCATTAAAAAGAAACCAATGTCCGCCGGATGTATTCTTTAAACAAAAAGTGATCGTGGGAGTTAACGGATGCACTTATGACAGAGAAGGCGGTACGGATAATGATCCGAGATTTTGGTATCGCGACGGTTATGATACAAATAATAATCCGGTTGGAGCTATTACGGGAGTAGATCAATACCGTTATTCATTTATAGCTTATTATCCTTATGAGGGAGCATTTACGATCGATCAGCCTTTAACTGAGACTACGGCAGGAGCTCCTAAATTGACATTTACTATGCCGCAAAGCGGTTCTGCTCTGACTCATCCGCTTTCTCTTTCTGCGACTCCTGATGCAATGCTTGCCGTCTTGTATAATAGTAGAAAATCTGATGGTAATTTACATTTCAATTTTAATCACATACTGACAGGTCTTGGTTTCGAGGTGAATAATTTCAGTGAATTCGATTTGACCGTGCATTCCGTTACTTTGAGCGGATCATTCTATAAAACGGTAAAGATAGACTTGACAAAAGATGTGGTGTCTTATACATTTCCGGAAAACGATCGTTATGTAGGAACTTATACGATATTTGACGAAGACTTGCCGTTGCCGCCTCCCGATGTGGAGAAGAATGAAACCGTGACCTCTTCCGGTTTATTGGGAGGAGAGCATTTGTTGCTGATATCGGGGACGGGAACGAGTTTCGGAGAAGATGTAAAAGTCCGGATCGATTATACTTTCAACGGGAGAACGACTTTTTACGAGACACAGCGTCCCGGCACATTTACTCCTCGTCCCGGTATTAAATATACGGCTCAGCTCAATTTTGTAGGAGATGCTTTCATATTGGAGTTTATCGTCGACAATCAAGGACAGTGGGAAGATGGAGAAGCTGATGATGGTGATGAAACGAATGATGATGTAGTATTCGAGTAACAATTCGTAAAGACGAGGAAAAGATGATAAAGGTAAAGATCAATAAAATTTTAAGTATAGCTTTTCTGTTCCTTATAATAGTTTTTTCAGCTTGTAGGGAAGAAGAATTATTCGATCAGTCCACTGTTTCGACGGGAAATATAACTACTCTTAGTTTCTCCGGTAATCCGATGGATTTGCTGAAGGTGACGACTCGTGCAAGCGATATAAAGGATGAGAACGAGAAAAAAATAAATCAGCTTTATATATTCTTTTTTGGTTCTGACGGAGAATATCTGAAGGGCGGTTATCTTACCGGATATCGGGATGCACCCGATGATGGAGGATATTATGCACCCGGGCAAGGAGTGAGCCTTCTTAAGATAGATAATCAGGCATTTGCGAATAAGGACCTTGCCAGTAAAGCCACTGTGTATGCCATTGCGAACGTAGATCCTGTTATTTTCGGAAGAGACAGGAATGGAGACGGACGGCCTGATGGCATTGCGAATCTGTCGGATTTGAAAAATCTTGTTTATGCTCCGGAAAATGTTTCGCTCGGTTTACCTTCTGGAGGAATGCCGATGGTAGGATCTAAAGTGATCGATCTTACCAAAACGGAGACTTCGACGGATGATGAGCGACGTATCGATCTGACAGCTTTGATGGCACGTATAGATGTCAATATCCAGCTCGATAGTGAGGTAGAAGAGAATAATTTACCTGCTCTTACTCTTGTAGAATGGACGGCAAAAAATCTTTCTACGAAAGTACCTTTTTCTACTCCCGCAGTAAATACCGAAACAGGAGTCGATTGGGAAGATAGTTGGACAAAGAGCATAACGACATCGATGCAACGTACGATTTTTAATAAGAACGGACAAATTGCTTTTACTTTCTATATGTATGAGAATATGCAGAATGCAGAATGGAAAGTAGATGAGGGAGAGAAATGGGCAGATCCTTCTTTGGCAGGAGAAAAAGGGCTTTATCCCGATAGTATTAAGGATTATCAGAAACAACGTTATAAGCCTTATCTCGCTAATAAAAATGCTGCGGCAGTAGAATTGCATGGTTTTTATACTACCTATAACGGAGCAACTTATGAGGTACGCTATACGCTTTATTTGGGAGCGAATCATACCGATAATTTTCAGGTAAAACGTAATCATCAATATAAAAATAATATTACGATTAAAGGTTTGACTTCTCAAAATATAGAGACAGGAGAGTATACTCTTGATGCCCGGGTGAATATTGAGGAGGATGACAATGAATTTTATATTGCCATGTTGCGTGAACGTAACCATGACGCTCATTTTTGTGTAACGCCGATGGATGTCTATATGTTTGCCGATAAATCGACAAAAAATCCGACTATGGAAGTGATTTTGGGAGAAGTGCCGGATAATAGTGAGACTCCGGTAACTGTTCCCGACTGGATTCGGATGGAGAAAATCAAGGCTTCCGATATGGAGAAGGGGACTGTAACAGAATCGGGTTTTACTGCTTATGATGAAAGTTCTAATACAGGAACTCATTTGGCTACCGGAACAGCGTGGACAGCCGGTAATGGTAAGCGGGCATTCTTTACAAAAGGATTGGTTACAAGAACGTTGAGTGAGACGGGTAAGAGAGTTACGGTCGATAATTCTCGGGATAGGGTTTATTTCTATATTGATGAGAATCTGTCGACAACAGAAAATCGACGTGCGACAGTTACTTTAATTTATAAGGAGAACGGAACGGAAATAAAACGCCGTGCGGTAGTGTTGGAACAAGTTCATTTATTGTCGGTAAATATGCGTGACGGTGGTACTTTATATATGGAGCAATATGAAGAATACTTGGATCATTATGACCCGTTGGATGAATATTCTACCGATCAAGTTTATACAGGATTGCCTTGGGCCGAACAGAATTCTGACCTTAATGGACTCACAGTAGAGAGGTTGTATGGGGATCATGTTAATGTGCTTGGTGTTAATTATCCGACAGATCCGTATGATCCTCCAGGACAAATTTTCAATGATGGACATCCTTATACAAGTTTTATTATTTTTAGATCAGGACAAGGGCTTATGAATTTGAATGGTAAGCCTCGGTCTGCTTTTGAATATTGTTATAACAGGAATAAGCGGAGTGATAACGGAACAATCGTGTCGTCATATATACCTCGTAGAACTGCTGGTTTAGTGGGCGATAGAGTTTATGAGGAGGAAAGTAATGAAAGCAAATGGTTCTTGCCCGGTATTCGTCAGATGGAAGATGCGTTAACACAGTATTATACTGTTTTTGGAGAGTTTCAGGACAATTATTATTGGAGTGCTTCAGCGGGGGAAAGAGAGAACGGTTCAAGTGGGCAAAGTAGTGTCCGTGCCCGGGCTACGAAAGTATTGCCAGATGGCAGTTATGCAAATAGTGGAGGTGGTGATGGAAAAGGAGCAGATCATTATGCTTATGAGTTAGGTAATGGTGGTTATGCTTTACGTACGACATCATTACGTATTCGGGCTTTCAGGGTAGATACTGAGCCTATGGACGATTAATGGAAGTAAATTTTTAATGTAAGATAAGGATACTACGTATTTATGCGGTATCCTTATTTTTTAATTCTATGTTATAATCAATTTCCTTTGTAATGCTTATATTTGAAATTCTGAAAAGTAATACATGAATATGCGATACGGTGAGATAAAGATTCTTTGTTGGGCTGTTTTGTCTTTTTTTCTCTTTTCCTGTGAGAAAGATGAGCCTGATATAGTGACGACAAGTCGGAAAACACTATTTATGTATTTGCCGTGGTCTTCTAATCTGACGACGAATTTTTATACGAATATTTCGGATATGGAAGAGTGCATCAAAAAGCGGGGATTAAAAAATGAAAAAGTTGTCGTATTTATGTCTTCCAGCAGCACGGAGGCTTCTATGTTCGAAATTGTTTATAAAAATGGAAAATGCGAACGCAAAACGTTGAAGAGTTATACGAATCCGTCATTTACGACGGCAGAGGGCATTACCTCTATATTGAATGATATGAAGACATTTGCTCCGGCATCTATATATGCCATGACGATCGGGTGTCATGGTATGGGGTGGCTTCCGGTAGATCGAATGAAGACGATGTCTGTATCTTCTGTAAAAATGCATTGGGACTATGAGGGAAAACCGTTGACCCGTTATTTCGGAGGTTTGACAAGCGAATATCAGACAGATATAAGTACCCTTGCTAAAGGTATTGCGGATGCAGGCATAAAAATGGAATATATTTTGTTCGACGATTGCTATATGTCTTCGATCGAGGTTGCTTATGAGTTGAGAAATGTTACCGATTATTTGATTGCTTCTGCCAGTGAGATAATGGCATACGGGATGCCTTATGCCGTGATTGGTGAATATTTATTAGATGATTCTGATTTTCAGGCTGTCTGTGATGGCTTTTACGACTTTTATTCGACTTATAGCATGCCTTATGGAACGTTGGCGGTGACGGTTTGTGCCGAACTGGAAAATCTTGCGATGATTATGAAAAAAATTAATACGAAATATATTTTCGATGAGTCTTCTGAAAATACTTTGCAACGGATGGACGGATATACTCCGATAATATTTTACGATTACGGTGATTATGTAGAAAAGTTATGTAAAGATCCCGTTTTGTTGGAACGGTTTGAGCAGCAGTTGTCTCGGGCTGTGCCGTATAAAGTGCATACGGACTATTTTTATTCTGTGACCAAAGGTAGAGTTCCGATTTATACTTTCTCTGGAATAACGACATCAGATCCGAGTAAACATTCCTTTACCGTGTCAAAAACCGATACGGAGTGGTATAAGGCTACGCATTAATTGCTAAGAGCCTGCCTAAATTTTGTTCGGGTCGAACTTGAAAGTTTCTTTCAAGGGTATTTTGTGGTTTTTACGGAGATGGTGGCGGGCTACCAGACAAATGAAAATGGGGAAAAAGACCGGAAGAAGACGTAAAAATGATCTGATAACATTTTCTTATCGGAGAATTAAAACAGGCTCTGAATATGACTTCGATTTATTTGTGGAAGGAAAAAGCCGACCTACATTTTATGATTTCCTTTAAAAGATATATCTTTGTGAAAGAAAGACCGTGCAAACCGAATGTGAAATAAAAATATATTCGATTATTTTGCTGGGATGCAGTCTGTCTTTGTGAAACAAAAATGACGATATGAATTCTTTCAACGCTTTAAAAAAGATATATTCCAGACGGGCTGAGATCAAAAATTTACCGCATATTAAAGTTGCAGTTGTCGGTGATACAGCCACGCAGTTTCTCGCTATGGCAATTTACGGTACTGGCGTGGAGCGAGGTTTTGATATAGAGCTTTTTGAAGCAGAATATAATCAGGTAGAACGACAGTTTCTGGATAAAGCATCTGATCTATATCGGTTTGATGCAGATTATATCGTTGTTTTCCAGTCAACGCATAAATTACTTACTCGGTATGGGAAATGTGGGGATGCAGACCGGTTACGGTTGGCTGATGAACGTTTGGATTTTGTGAGGACAATTTGTGAGACTACCGATGCGAAAATTATTTATTGTAATTATCCGGAAATAGACGATGCCGTTTTCGGTAATTTTGCCAATCAGGTAGAATTTTCTTTCCTTTATCAATTGCGTAAACTTAATTACAAATTGATGGAGGTAGCTCGGGAATGTCCTAATCTTTATATCTGCGATCTAGCGACGATACAGAATAAACTGGGGCGGGATGCCGTATTTCAGCCGTCGATTTATGTCAGTACCGAAATGGTATTGTCTATCGAAGCTTTACCTTGGGTTGCATCCCGAATACTCGATATTATTTGTGCGCTGAAAGGAAAGATAAAGAAATGTCTTGTATTGGATCTCGATAATACGCTTTGGGGAGGGGTTATCGGAGATGACGGTATAGAAAATATTCAGATCGGTCATGGTTTGGGTATCGGCAAAGCTTTTTCAGAGTTCCAATTATGGATTAAAAAACTGAAAGAGAGAGGGGTAATTCTTGCAGTATGCAGTAAGAATACCGAGTCTGTAGCGAAAGAGCCGTTTGTCAAACATCCCGATATGATATTGAAATTGGATGATATCGCGGTGTTTGTCGCTAATTGGGAAAATAAAGCGGATAATATACGTCGAATACAGCAAATTCTGAATATAGGATTTGATTCTATGGTATTTTTGGATGATAATCCTTTTGAACGCAATATGGTGCGTGCGAATATTCCGGATATAGTCGTTCCTGAATTGCCGGAAGATCCCGGTGAATATCTTGAATATTTGTATGGACTGAATCTTTTTGAAACAGTTTCATATTCTGCTGCAGATTCGGAGCGTACCCGACAGTATCAAGTAGAAGCCCGGCGAGTATCGGAGAGAATGAGTTTTGCAAATGAAGATGAATTTCTTGCAAGTCTGGAAATGGTTTCCGATATACAAGCGTTTACGCCTTTTAATATTCCCCGTGTCGCACAGCTTTCGCAACGTTCTAATCAATTTAATTTGCGTACGGTACGTTATACTGAAGGAGATATCGAGCGCATGGGTAAAGACCCGGAACGTTATGCTCCTTTTACATTTACGCTTGCAGATAAGTTCGGGGATAACGGACTTATTTGTGTGGTTATACTTGAGAAAGACAACCGTGCTAAGACTCTTTTTATCGATACGTGGTTTATGAGTTGCAGGGTATTGAAACGAGGAATGGAACGGTTTACTCTGAATGTCTTAGTGAGATATGCCAGAGAAAACGGGTTTAAGAAGATTATCGGAGAGTATATCCCGACCGTTAAAAATAAGATGGTGGAGGATCATTATGCACAATTAGGGTTTGTAAAGTTACCGGAAATGGAGAAAAACCTTTATATGCTTGATGTAGATTCTTATATAGATAAAACTTGTTATATATTGTCTAAATAATTTATGATATGACTCAAGAAGATATTTTAAGTAAAGTTCAAAATATTTTTAGGGATGTATTGGATGAAGAAAACATTTCATTGACATCTCAGACAACGGCAAATGATATAGAAGAATGGGACTCCTTAACTCATATTCAGCTCGTTGTGGCAATCGAAAAATCGTTTAAGATAAAATTTACTTCAAAAGAAATTTTATCTTGGAAAAATGTCGGAGAAATGGTTGAAACGATTCATGCTAAATTGTAGCGGTGACCTGTCTGAATTTTTCGGTAAGAAAATTATATCAGGTCATTTTTGCGTTTTTCCGGTCTGTTTCTTGTTTTTGCACGTCATATAGCTTGTTATGCTCTTTTATCGGAAATAGAGAAACACTCTCAAACGCAACTCTCGAAAAAGGACTGTGCAAAATTAAAACAGGTTCTGAACGATTTTGTCGAAGTGTTCAGGAGAGAATATCGAAAGAGAAGGGAATATTTGTAAAATAAACCGATATATAAAGTTATGATTATCAATTCATTTGAATTTTTGCTGTTTTTTATAATTTTCTTCGTTATATATTATATTCCCCGCTTAAATACAAGATATCAGAATCTTTTATTACTTGTCGGAAGTTATTTCTTTTATGGGTATGCAAGTCTGAGAATGTTGCCTTTGCTTATTGCGGTTACGATCATTTTTTATTATTTGGGTTTAGCGATACAAAAAAGCGGAGATACTAAAAAAGCATCGATTCTGACAGCTTTAGGTGTGTGGTCGGGAGTCGGTATTTTATTGTATTTTAAGTATTTCAATTTTTTTATTACTTCTTTTTCTGAATTGTTTGAATCATTCGGTTTACAGACTAATTGGCATACTTTCAATATTATAATGCCTTTGGGCATAAGTTTTTTCACTTTTAAATTAATTAGTTATATTATAGAGATACATCGTGGTCATATAGAAGCAGACCGGGATTTTATCTCTTTTGCAGCTTATGTCTCTTTTTTCCCGTGTATTCTTTCAGGACCGATAGACCGTCCTAATTCGTTTATTCCGCAGTTGTCTCAAACTCGTCGTTTTGATTATGATATGGCATCGGACGGCTTGCGTCAAATATTGTGGGGAATGTTTAAAAAGATGGTATTGGCTGATAATATTGCGGTTGTCGTAGATCAAGTTTGGAGTAGTTATACTGCATTTCCGAGCAGTACGTTGATATTGGCTGCCGTCTTATATTCATTTCAGATGTATACGGACTTTTCAGGTTATTCCGATATGGCAATCGGAGTCGGCAAAATTTTAGGAGTTAAGGTTACTCCCAATTTCAATTATCCGTTTTTTGCGTTGAATATTGCCGATTATTGGCGTCGTTGGCACATGTCTTTGACTTCGTGGTTGACCGATTATATATTTATGCCATTGAATGTACGGTTTCGTGATTGGGGCAATTGGGGTATGATCGTTGCTATTATCATCAATCTTGTGGCAGTAGGTATGTGGCATGGAGATAATTGGACATTTGCCGCATTCGGTTTGTATCATGGTTTGTTGTTTGTTCCGTTAATTCTTACAGGGGCTTTTTTTAAAAAGAACAAGATGAAAACCACTTATTGGGGATTGCCGACATTTCGCATGGTTTTGAAAATGTTGTTTACATTTATGCTGGTCACAATAGGATTGGTCATTTTTAAGGCGCATGATGTGACGCAAGCTTTTGACTACTTGTTATCTTGTTTTGGTACGGGCATATTGTCTTTGCCGAAAGTTCAGGGCGACACGAACGGAACGCTTTTATTCTCGTTGCTGTTTATTATTATGTTGCTTGTTATAGAATGGAAACAAAGAAGCAAGGAGTATGGATTGTCTATTGACAATTTGAGCCGTGTAAAGAGGTTAGGAGCTTATTCGTTTTTTTTGTTGGTGATTTATTTCTTCGGAACAGATACTTCTTCGTTTATATATTTTCAGTTCTAAATTATTTTTGTGTGATGAGATTATGAAACTTACAAAAAAGCAAATTGAAAATTTGGCACTATTCGGAGGAGTATTTATCGTGTTGTTGATAATACTTAATGTAACAGCTCCCTATGTATATAAATTGTTTCCGAATGATTACTCCCGTATAGGGATTATATTGGATGCTCTGAAAACTCGTACTGTAACTCCGGAAATCGTTGTTTTCGGAAATAGTAAAGCTATGAGCGGAGTAGATGCCAATATGATACAAGAACATTTGTCCGGAAATCCTGAAACATATAACTTCTCATCGGTAGGGCAATCGATCGGGGAGAGCTTATTGTTCTATCCGATGCTACCAGATGATACAAAAGCGGTAATACAATGTTTTAAATTAGAGGAGTTTACGCAACCGCTTGTCTTTAATGAACCCGCGATTATCGCTTTGAAGATGGGGAAATATTCGATGAATGAAGATATAAAGAAATTGCTCCCAAAGGCGTTTTGGGAAAAGTTAGATAGGCCGGATGTTTATTATAATTTCAAGTCCCGCCAAACCGTGAGTTCGGGGTTGATACGTTTTTTACGTCTTCATTTGGATGAGGATGCTCCTGACAGCGGTATTCTCGATGATTTGAAGTTCCCTTATTTATTCCCGTCCGATATAGATAAAGCTCCGAATTATCAGACCGTAATACAGATGTTGGAGAAGGAAGATTATTCTTGGGCTGATGATTTTTCTATTTCGGAAGAATATAAAGATTTGCTTATTAAAGCAAATGATTATTTAGAACGAAAGAATGTGAAGTTGTATATAGCAATTATTTCTCATGCTCCGGATGTGAAAGGTCTGTCATCTGAAAAACAAGAAAAGATTATCGGAAAATTGCAGGAAGAACTGCCGCAATTGAAATTTATAGATTGTCGGAAATCTCTTACTTCAGATGATTTTTATGACCCGTTACATCCTAATAAAAAGGGAGCTGAAAAAATTTCGACTATAATCTCGACAGCGGTGAACGCTGATTTTTAGCTGTTTTAAAAGAAATTGAGGGGAAAATTTTATATTTTTTGATTAACGGTCGTTTTATTTGTATTTGCAGACTTTTTTTCAGGGAATAACTGATCTTGAGGAACTCCCAATTCCTCAGCTATGACTTTTTGAGTCAGAGCATCCGGAGTTTGTACTCCGGCAATCCACATTCGTACAGTTTTTTCCGATTTCAATGTTTTATGTGCGATATATTCCACAAAAGCACTTTTGGGTGCTTTTACTACCCGACGGTCGGGAAGAGATTTGTAATATTCGACAAAGGATGCATTGCCGACAGGAAAATCTTTAAATGTCATTTTTCTGTATCAAAGTTGTTTATTCACTGTAATATTTATATTTTTGTTTCGTAATATATATTATTACGATGCAAATATATAACAATGTTCGTTAAAATCCAAACAAATAATGAATTTTGTTCGTTATATAATTAAAAATACCTGATATGGATTCAGTAAAAGAGAGGCTCAAAGCATTTATAGAATATAAAAAAATTTCGATAAGAAGTTTTGAGAATCGGTGTGGCTTATCATATGGGTATGTAAACAATATGCGGGTTTCTATACAGCCGGCAAAATTGAAAAGCATATCTCTGCAATTTCCTGATCTGAACAAAAGTTGGTTGTTGACAGGAGAGGGGGAGATGCTTGTTCCCACAGAAGGGAAAACCGTAGCGACCGAATCTATCGGTAATTATGGTAGTGTATTTAAGTCTTCGGGAATCGTTTCTATTCCGGCTAAAGTTTGGGATGTTATTGAAAAGCAGGCAGACAGTTTAAAAAGTAAAGATAAGCAGATCGATGATCTTATTTCATTACTGAAAGGTTTGATTCAAAAATAATTTTTGTGGTTGTAAGTATTAGAAGGTGCTTTTATTGAAGAGCACCTTTTTTATATAAATGGATATGCTCATAATTTATTGCTATAATTTGTTTTTATAGATTTGCCCGTCTTTTATAATCAATAGAATATTGTCATCGGGGTTTTCCAGTAATTGAATATTTTCCAGAACATTTCCGTTTATAAGTAACATGTCGGCAAAAGCACCTTCCTTGATTACTCCTAAATCTCCGGGATAGGGGTTCCTCGATCCCGAAAGAGACAATAGCCGGGCATTATCATAGGTGACCATTCTCAGTATTTCGAAATTATTGAACCAGTTTTTAAGTTTCCCTATATCTTTATTTTGGTTTTTCGTATTAGCAGGATTGAATAACAGGTCTGTTCCCCATCCGAGTTTTACCTGATATTTCTTTGCCAATCTGTAAGCATTATCTGTATTTTGAACAATCATCTTATGTTTTTCCTGTTGTTCTTGAGTGGGATATTGATTGTCATCGAGGGTAAAAGGTTGCATACAGAGCCATACTTCTTTTCGAGCGATCAATTCCATTGTCGCTTCATCGATCAAGTGTCCGTGTTCTATGCTTTTTACACCGGCTTGTATTGCTCGGGTGATTGCTTGCGGTACATAGACATGTACCATTACATAAGTACCTGCATTTTCAGCCGCTTTTACAGCGGCATGAATCTCTTCTTCAAAATATTGGGAATCTTGCAGGCGATCATAAAGTGAGGCGACTCCGCCTCCGGTCATCAATTTTATTTGGCTAGCACCCAACCTCAGATTATTCCGTGCTGCAATGGTAACGGCATCCACTCCGTCTGCGATAATAGCCGCACCTATTTTTTCGGTGTGAGTCAGACAACAACAGCCGAAAGGTCGGGGATCGTCATATACAGCCCTGAAATCACCATGTCCTCCGGTTTGAGAAATGAGAGATCCGCTTGGATAAATTCTGGGACCCGGGATTATCCCTCCATCGATGGCGCGTTTTAGTCCGAATACCGGACCTCCGGCATCCCGTATAGTAGTGAAACCGCGCATTAGGGTTTTTCCGGCTTCGACACCGGCTTTTAATTGTGTGTAGGACGATTCTGCAGTAAGCAAGTCTATCATTGTGTTACAGCACATGTAGGAGTGCCAGTGTGCATCGATGAGTCCGGGCATCAGAAATTTACCTTTTCCGTCGATTACCGTTCCTTCTGCCGATATCGTTCCGGGTTCGGCTATTTTATTTATTCGGTTGTTCAGGATCAGAATATCTCCCATAACCGTTTTTTCGTCTGTTCCGTTGAATATCCGGACGTTTTTTATTAAAATCGTTTGTTCCATATCGATATAGATTCTGTTTTGTCGATAAAACGGAATTACGTGAAAAAAGTTTGTCTTTTTACGGATAATTGGATAACGATCTTTTTTTCTGTCTGACTGTCGTTTTAATTTTTTATATCCGGAGAGGGAAGGGGAGGGGAGGTTGAAAAAACGAGTGAAAGCCGGCAATCATTCAAACGTAAAGAGCCTCCTAAAAGTCACGTAAAAACGACTTTTAGGAGTCTCTTCAGATCCGAAATATGTCTTTATTTCTAAATTTAGATAATACCTTGAGCCATCATGGCTTTTGCAACTTTCATGAATCCGGCTATGTTAGCCCCTTTCATATAATTGATATATCCGTCTTTTTCAGTACCGTATTTCACACATTGGTGATGAATGTCGCTCATGATCTGATGCAGTTTGGCATCAACCTCATCGGCAGGCCAACTGATATGCATGGCATTTTGAGTCATTTCGAGTCCGGATGTTGCGACTCCTCCTGCATTTACCGCTTTTCCCGGCCCATACATGATACGATGTTTGATGAAAAGGTCTATTGCTTCAGGGCGACAACCCATGTTCGAAATTTCTCCTACGCAGATGACACCGTTAGTGATAAGTTGCTTGGCATCGTTCTCATCCAGTTCGTTTTGGGTAGCGCAAGGAAGGGCTATGTCGACTTTTTGTTCCCAAGGTCGTTTCCCCGGGAAAAACTCTACTCCGAATTTCTCGGCATACGGGGCAACGATATCATTGCCCGAGCTGCGGAGTTCGAGCATGTAATCGATTTTTTCGCCGGAGACTCCATCGGGATCATAAATATAACCATCTGGTCCTGACAAGGTAACGACTTTAGCTCCCAATTCGGTCGCTTTAGTTACTGCTCCCCATGCTACATTTCCAAAACCGCTTACGGCAATTGTTTTTCCTTTAATTTCTATCCCTTTGGTCGATAACATCTGCTTTACGAAGTATAATCCTCCGAACCCTGTGGCTTCGGGACGGATTAAAGAACCACCGAATTCCAGTCCTTTACCTGTAAATGTGCCTGTATTTTCTCGTTTCAGTTTCTTATACATTCCGTACATATAACCTACTTCACGACCGCCTACGCCTATATCGCCGGCAGGAACATCGGTGTCAGGACCTATATGCCGCCATAATTCGAGCATGAAAGCTTGGCAGAAACGCATTATTTCACCATCGGACTTTCCTCGCGGACTGAAGTCCGATCCGCCTTTAGCTCCGCCCATAGGCAGGGTTGTCAATGCATTCTTAAATGTCTGTTCGAACCCTAAAAATTTCAGAATAGACAGGTTTACGGAAGCATGGAATCTTATGCCGCCTTTGTATGGGCCTATCGCATTATTAAATTGTATGCGGTATCCGAGATTTACTTGAACATTGCCTTTGTCGTCTACCCAAGGTACTTTAAATGTGAATATCCGGTCAGGTTCGACAAGGCGTTCTATGATTTTAGCTTTTTCAAATTCGGGGTGTTCGTTATAGGTTTCCTCGATCGATAGGAGTACCTCGTGGACAGCTTGAAGATACTCCGGTTCACCCGGGTGTTTAGCCTCGAGCGATGCCATGATGTCTTTTATGTTCATAGCGATGTGTTTTTATAAGGTTACTTATTTATTTTTAAGAGCTTTGGATAGTACCTTTAGCCCTTATTGCAAATTTAATCATTTATGCGGATAAAAAAATTATTTTTGCTAAATTTGAACATCGAAGAGCTAAAATAAATTTTAGCATTTTGTAATCTGAATATACCGAAATTGATTATGGAAACTCAAAATATAAAGCAATTATACTTAAAAGATACCTCTTTTGCTAACTTAATGCAAAAACGAATCTTTAATGTGTTGCTTATTGCCAGTCGTTATGACGCTTTTATCCTTGAAGAAGACGGACGCGTGGACGAACAGATTTTTTTCGAATATACGTCTTTGAACTTGAGTTCGCCTCCTCGAGTTACTCAGGCAAATAGTTTTGACGAAGCTTTCAGGGAACTATCCGGAAAACGTTATGATTTGATAATTGCCATGCCGGGAATTGAAAATAGTGATACGTTTGAAAAAGCGAAGGAGATAAAAAACATTTATCCCGATATTCCTATCGTGGTGTTGACCCCGTTCTCTCAAGAAGTATCGCGGCGGATCAGTAATGAGGATCTCAGTGGTGTCGATTATGTATTCAGCTGGCTTGGCAATGCCGATCTTTTGCTGGCTATCATCAAATTGATAGAAGATAAAATGAATGCTGAGGAGGATATAAATTCTGTAGGTGTCCAAGTGATCTTGCTGGTAGAAGATTCGATTCGTTTCTATTCTTCTATTTTGCCGCACCTTTATAAATTCGTATTGAAACAGTCGCAAATATTCTCGACCGAGGCTTTGAATCAGCATGAACAGATGCTTAGAATGCGCGGACGTCCTAAAATAAAACTTGCCCGTACTTATGAAGAGGCGGTAGCGATTTATAACAAATATCCTAATAACATGTTGGGAATTGTTACTGACGTATCTTTCAAAAGGGCTGGAGAAAAAGATAAGAAAGCCGGTTTGAAATTTTGTTCTTACATACGAGAGAAAGATGAATTTCTGCCGATTATAATCGAGTCTTCAGAGGTGGAGAATCAAAAAGACGCGATGTTTCTGAATGCTTGTTTCTTGGATAAAAACTCTAAAAAATTACCTGTTGATTTACGTAAAACTATTCTCCGAAATTTTGGTTTCGGAGATTTCGAGTTTATCAATCCTCATACGGGTGAGGTTATTGCAACAGTACGTAATCTGAAAGATTTGCAAAATACGATAATGTCTATTCCCGATGATTCGTTATATTATCATGGTTCTCGTAATCATATTTCTCGCTGGCTTTATTCCCGGGCGATGTTTCCGATAGCCGAATTGCTCCGCCAGAAACAATTTACCGACATTAGCGAATCGCAAGAAATGCGGCAACTTATTTTTGATGCTATCGTACAGTATCGTAAAATGAAAAACCGGGGAGTCGTTGCTATCTTTCAGCGGGAAAGATTTGACAAATATTCTAATTTTGCCCGTATAGGACAGGGATCTTTAGGGGGAAAAGGACGAGGACTTGCGTTTATAGATTCTATGATCAAGCGGCATCCGATACTTGAAAATTATGAGGGTGTGAGTGTCTCGATTCCTAAAACGGTGGTTCTTTGTACCGATATTTTCGATGAGTTTATGGAGACAAACAATCTTTATCAGATTGCATTGTCCGATCTGCCGGATGAGGATATTCTGGAATATTTTTTGAAGGCTAAATTACCGGATAAATTGGTCGATGATTTTATGGCATTCTTCGAGGTAGTAGGGCGTCCGATTGCTGTTCGTTCATCCAGTCTGCTCGAAGATTCTCATTACCAGCCTTTCGCAGGAATATATTCGACCTATATGATTCCGTTTCTTGAAGATAAAGATGAAATGCTCCGGCTGTTGAGCGACGCTATTAAAGGGGTATATGCTTCTGTTTTTTATGCCGACAGCAAAGCATATATGACCGCAACATCTAATGTAATCGATCAGGAAAAGATGGCGATTATTTTACAGGAAGTGGTGGGCTCACAATATGGAGATCGTTATTATCCATCTTTTGCCGGAGTAGGAAGATCTTTGAATTATTATCCGATCAATGATGAGAAAGCGGAAGACGGAGTCGTTGATGTTGCCGTGGGATTAGGGAAATATATTGTCGATGGAGGACGGAGTTTACGTTTTTCGCCTAAACATCCATGTAATGTATTGCAAACCAGTACGCTCGATTTGGCGCTTAGCGATACTCAAACGCGTTTTTATGCTCTTGATTTGAAAAGCATGGGAAAAACTTTTTCGATCGATGATAGTTTTAATTTGTTGAAACTATCTATCCGAGATGCAGAAAAAGATAATTCGTTACGAGGGATGGTTTCGACTTTTGATCCGTATGATCAGATAATCCGTGACGGATATTATGAAGGAGGAAGAAAAGTCGTTACCTTTGCAAATATCTTGCAACATGGGGTATTCCCTTTAGCTGAATTATTAAAAATGATGCTGGAGTTCGGGTCTCAGGAGATGGGACGTCCTGTAGAGATAGAATTTGCAGCGAATTTACCTAATCAGGAACACAAACAGGGGATGCTGTATTGGTTGCAGATACGCCCTATCGTAGATACGAAAGAAATGCGAGATGACGAAATCGGAGAGGTGAGGGATGAGGACCTGCTTTTAAAGACCGACTCGGCATTGGGACATGGCATTATGGATAATATATGTCATGTGGTATATGTAAAAAGCGATAATTTCAGGTCTTCGAACAATTCTTTGATAGCAAGAGAAATAGAGAAGATCAACCGTATGTTTACCGAACGGGGTGAAAATTATATATTGGTAGGACCGGGACGTTGGGGATCGAGTGATACGGCTCTCGGAATACCTGTTAAATGGCCTCATATTTCTAATTCGAAGTTGATTGTCGAGACGGCGTTGGCCGGTTATCATATAGAGCCGAGTCAAGGGACTCATTTTTTTCAGAATCTAACCTCTTTCGGGGTGGGATATTTTACCATCAACCCTTCTTCAAAAGGATGTTTGTTCGATGAAGAGTATTTAAACCGCCTGAATGCGGAACAGGAAACCGATTTTCTTCGGGTCGTACGGTTCGAACGTCCGGTGATAGTAAAGATAAACGGGAAAAAGAGCATAGGCATTGTTATAAAACCGGATGCCGGAAATGTAAAAGAAAAGTAAAATAATTTATATAAAACGGGAATGAAATCAAAATTTATGAAATCGATGCAATTGCTGTGGCAATCTTCTCCGGTTACAAATGAAGAAGATGAAGTGCTTCAGGAGAAAGAGAGTGCCCGGCAGGATTGCTCTATTGACCCGGCTTTGGCAAAAGAATATGTCCGGGCTCTTACCGAAGAACAGATACCACAACCGTTATTGGATAAAATGGCTGATCTTATCAACGAGTCTATTCCCGAGTTGGTTCGTCAGTCGATAGATAAAGAAGCTGAGAAACGGAATATATATAATCATTTGTTATCTCCGTTTACCGATTATATACGGTTTATATATGAGAAGATACAAACAGAAGGCTCTTCACAGTGGAAACAAGATGAAATCCGGTTGAAAGAGCAGGTAAAAGAGTTGAATGACTATATACATGAGCTTTCTTCGAAACAAGAGGAGTTTCAAAGTCAGTATTTAAGCGCCGAACGGCAAAAAAGGGCATTAGGCGAGCGGGTTCATGAATTGGAAATGCGCATTGTGACTTTTGAGGCTGACAAAGAGCAAAGCGATATGGAAAAAAGTGCACTGAACAATAAGCTTAAAGTTGCGGCTGTGCAGGAAAAAAATAAGGCGGATGAGTTGGCTGCTTTGCAGGAAGAAAAATCTCGTCTTGAGCAGGAGTTGGCGAAAGTGCAACAAGTAGATTTGTCTCTTCCTGATAAATTGCAGAAAGCTACAGAAAAGGCGGAGAATTTGCAGAAACATCTGGATTCTGTTATTGCGAAACAACAAGATGCCGATAATGCCTTTGTTACTTTGCAGACTGAAAATGCCGGATTGCAGGATGAGCTCGATCAGATGATAGCTGAAAATAAGGAATTGCATGAATCTCTGACGAAAGTATTGCACGCCAAAGATGATGCAGTAAGGCAGGCTGTAGAGCGAGAAGAAATGTTGAAACGTAAAGTTGATTCTCTGTTGCTTGAGAAACAACAACTTTTCGACTTGTCGGTTTCTAAAGAGAATGAAATAGAATCTGCTCGAAATGAACTGCGTATATTAACTGAAGAGTTGGAAAAACAGAAAAATGCCGATAAGATGTTGACAGAAACTCTTGATGCAAAAGCTCGTTTGGAAGCGGCTCTTTCAGAATCGGAAGATCAAGTGCGTTCTTTAAAACAGAATATCGGAAATGAAGAGCGTAGGAGTGGAGAATTGCAGTCTTCTGTGAAATTATTGGAAAGTCGGATTGATCTTTTGGAAAAAGAAAAAAAAGATGTATCGGCATTATTGGAAAAAAAGTCTGCTGAATTGGACGCTCAGCGAAAGCAGACTGAGGAAACAGAGGCAAATCTTCGGGATATGATAGATATTAAACACCAATTGTTGGTTGCTAATGATATGTTGGCCGCGGTGAAAGCGCAACGGCAGGATTTGTTTGCAGAAGTAGAAAAAGAGAAGTCGGAACGAACGGAATTGCAACAGAAATTGTTAATATCTGAAGAGACGCTTCGGCAATTTGAAAACGATCAGCAGATCGACAGAAAAAATATCCGGGCATTGATGGCTGAAATAGATGTTTTGAAAGATGAACTGAAGAAAAACAGTCGGGATAGCCGATTTTTAGATGAACCTGAAGAACTTGATTGGTTAGTTCCTACACGTCCTGATACACCGGAAGAGATAGCTCGTAAAAAAGCAGAAAAGAAACTGCAGGAGAAAGAATTGATGGCAGAGGAAGAAAAGACGGAGGTAAAACCGGATCCGTCACAAATGAGTTTATGGTAATTTAAATATAATAAAAATATGCGCAAGATTGATATTTCTGTATTGAAAGATAATGTTATAGATCTTATCGGAAAACAATGGATGTTGATTACGGCTGGAAATATAGATCATTATAATATGATGACGGCCAGTTGGGGGACAATTGGATTTTTATGGGGTAAACCGGTAGCTTGTGTCGTTATACGCCCTCAGAGATATACGCTTGAGTTTGTCGAAGAAGAAGAATGTTTTACTCTCTCTTTCTTTAATGAGCAGTATCGGAGTGCCCTTAAATTGTGCGGTACGAAATCGGGAAAGGAAATAGATAAAGCGAAAGCGGCAGGTATAACGCCTTTTGAGCCTTCCCGGGGATGCGTTGCTTTTAAAGAAGCACGATTAATTTTTAAATGTCGGAAGTTATATTGTGATCAATTACGAGAAAATTCTTTTATTGATAAATCTATTTTGGAAACTTGGTATCCTTCCCGAGACCTGCATAAAATATTTATTGGAGAAATAGAAGAGGTCTGGGAAGAATGATCTTAATTCGTTAATTGTTGTGCAGTTGCTGAAGGGTCTTCGTTTTTTTCTTCAATAACCATAGACAGTACTGTTTGTAGGAATTTTATTTGTTCTACAGGCAAATTTCTGGCTATGGTTTCTATCATTATAGCAATTTCTTCAAGTGTGAAAGTTGCGCCCCCTGTAATCGTATGCGATACTTCACTGAAGAAGATACCATAATTGACATGTTCTTCTTCACACTTTTGTTGTAAAGCGATGGCCAGCTTTTTTATCTCATTCATAATGCCGGTTTTTGTGGTTAAAATTTTTTTATCTGTTTATATCGGGTGATGATAAATCTTTAAAATTTTGTATATTAGTTATTGCAAAACTAACAAAATAGTTCTCTGCTTTTGCACAAATAAGTACAAATTTATCGATTAAATATTATTTTAACATGGCTGTGACGAAAAAAATTGTCTATTCCGGAGATAAATTCAGGGAATATTTAAACCGGCATAAGATAACTTATCAAGAAGCTTCGCTACAATTAGGTATAGATAAGAATACGATCGGAAAAGCAGTCAGAGGTGGTAACCTGAATTTGAATGTTTTATTGACGATTTGTAATTTCTACGGTTTAGATATTTCGGAATTTTTTAAATCAGAAACTCTTTCCGACAAAAATAGCGGAGGATATCCTGCTTCGGTATCGTTGTCCGATCTTTCCAAGACTGTTCCTTTTGTTGCGGAAGAGGTTGCCGGATATATTGTCAAGAATGGAGTTACTCCGGAAATAGAAGAACTGATTCTTTCGAAAGATAAAGAAATATCGTTGTTGAAGGAAATGAACAACTTGTATAAAGAGCGACTTGATCTCTATCAAAAGAAATTATTTTCTATCTGATCCTATTTTTGTAGTTTAAAAATTCGGATAGACAGAGGAGTTTTCTCTTGTTTTTGTTCGGTATATTCTGCGAAATCTAAATATTATATCCTAAATAATAGAAATTATAAGTTAATTAATATTAAATGATTTATTTGCAAGAGGTTCTTTGAAGTCTCGTTGGA